>ENA-OWYM01000056-OWYM01000056.1-human-gut-metagenome-genome-assembly--contig:-NODE-56-length-31231-cov-9.855594_pt1 | contig 31231 bp, 23 predicted proteins | sample MGYA00249748_ERZ652082 | MGnify/ENA primary metagenome ERZ652082 (study PRJEB26925, sample SAMN05827187) | human gut metagenome | biome: ENVO:2100002; feature: ENVO:00000062; material: ENVO:00002003...
GCTCGGGAGATGTGTATAAGAGACAGCGGGCGGGCCTTGCGGGAGGCGCAGGCCATGCGGAGCCGTCAGGCCGACATCGGCGCCCTCCTCTCGGCCAAGGCCGACCAGACCGCCGTGGCCGTCCACCGGGTGTACGACGAGTACACGGCCCTGAAATTTGCCCATTTTGGCCTCTGTCAGCAGCTGTTCGACGCCATGGCCGCACAGCTCGGCCCCGACGAGACCGCCATCCGGATCGTTCCCGGCCTCGACCCGGACGGCCTGCACCGTCTGGCTGCGCGGCTGAGCGAGGCCACCACCGGCCTGTGCGCCGCTCTGACCCCCAACGAGAAGGGCACCGGCTACTGCATCGCACGCTCCGGCGGCGATGTCCGCCCCCTCACCAAAGCCCTCAACGCCGCCCTCAATGGCCGCGGCGGCGGCAAGCCCGGCATCTGTCAGGGCAGCTGCACCGCCACACCCGAGCAGGTGGAGGAATTTTTGAGGAAAGCTCTGTAAGCACAAACTTTTTACGTCACAAGGAGAATACGATCTTATGAGAATGCGTTTCAAGCCCTATGCCCACGACGAACTGATGGCCGCCGATTTTCACGTCCACGACCCCTTTGTCTGGGGCGGCAAATGGCACAGCCAGTATGCCCGCCCGGAGCAGCCCTTCGTGCTGGAGCTGGGCTGCGGCAAGGGCGGCTTCCTCTCCCAGCTGGCCTCCGCCCACCCGGAGAACAACTATCTGGGCATCGACATCACCGACAAGGTGCTCATCCTCGCCAAGCGGAAGATCGAAGCGGCCTACGCCGCCGCAGGCCGCCCTATCGACAACGTGAAGATCATGAGCACCGACATCGAACGCATCAAGGGCGTCATCACCCCGGAGGACACCGTCAGCCGCATCTACATCAACTTCTGCAACCCCTGGAGCAAGAACGCCTCCTCCAACAAGCACCGCCTCACCTACCCCCGCCAGCTCATCCAGTACCGCGATTTCCTCAAGGACGGCGGCGACATCTACTTCAAGACCGACGATGACGACCTGTTCCGGGACAGCCTGAGCTATTTCCCCGCCTCCGGCTACGACATCATCTGGCAGACCTACGACCTCCACGAGAATGAGCCGGAGTGGAACATCCGCACCGAGCACGAGGGAATGTTCACCGAGATGGGCATTAAAATCAAGGCCCTCATCGCCCGCAAGAAGGCAGGCGACGACTCTGTGACGTGGGTCGAGCCGAAGGTGCTCAAGAAGCTGGCCGCACAGGCAGAGGCCGAAGCCAAGGCCGCCGAGGGAGAAGCCAATGTCTGACCCCTGTGAAGCCTGCCTGAACAACCAGCAGGACGAGTACGGCAGCTATTACTGCGCCGTGGGCGGCGCACTGGACGAGGATGAGATGGCCCGCTATCTCTCCCGCACCACGTCGGCCTGTCCTTATTTCGAGCCGGGCGACGAGTACAAGATCGTCCGCAGGCAGAATTGAATGGAGGTGTTCCCTTGTCGTTTTTCCTCAACACGGCCATCTGTGGCTTTTCGCTCTACCACATCCTCGCATTTTTCCTCATCTACTCCTGTCTGGGCTGGTGCCTCGAGGTGGTGTATGCCGCCGCCACCACCGGCCAGCTGGTCAACCGCGGCTTTCTCAACGGCCCGGTCTGCCCCATCTACGGCTTCGGCATGATTTTAGTGCTCTTCTTCCTCACGCCGCTGGAGGACAATCTGCTCTTGCTGTATCTCGGCGGCGTCCTCCTGCCCAGCGTGCTGGAGCTGGTGGGCGGCTGGGTGCTGTATAAGCTCTACCGCACCCGGTGGTGGGATTACAGCGACAGGCCCTTCAACATCGGGGGCTATATCTGCCTCGAGTTTTCGCTGCTGTGGGGCGTAGGTGCCCTCCTGATGGTCAAGGCCGTCCACCCCGCCATCGCCGCGCTGGTGGACATCGTGCCGCCGCTGGTGGGCTTCATCCTCATGTGCCTGCTCTACGCCGTGTATGCCGCCGACGTGGTCGCCACCGGCATTTCTGCCTCCGATCTGGCCCGGGAGCTGGACGCCCTCGAAAAGGTGGCCGACAGTATGCACGCTGTCAGCGACGCCATGACCGAGATCCTCGGCACCACCGCGATGGACATGGACCAGAAGATGGACGAGAGCCGGCTGCAGCTCAAGCTGGCCGCCGCCGAGGCCCGGGACAACTACAACAAGCTGTCGCCCCGTGAGGCCGCTTCCACCATGCGTGCCCGCGCCGACGAGGCGATGGAGGCCGCCCGCCGCGCCTCCCAGACCGCCCGCCTCAACGCTGCCGAGGCCGCCAAGGCCGTCAAACTGGCCGCACAGGGCAAAGCCGAGCAGACCACCTCGCTGCTGCAGCTGGAGCAGCTCAAGGACGAGCTGGCCGCACGGGCGCAGGTCATGCAGGCCCGCACCCGCCGCAGCACCCATCTGCTGGGCAAGGGCCGTATGCTCCGCGCCTACCCCAAGCTGAAGCATGGCCAGAACAACCGCTCCCTCAACAGCCTCCTCGAGCAGCTCGAGAAGGAATACCCGGATTATTTCGACCACAACAACACCTTCGGCATCCAATAAACAACAAAAAACGGCTGGGAAGCACGCTGTCCCAGCCGTTTTTCTATTCTCAGGCCCAGAGGTTTTCCGGGTAGAGCCCGTCCGCTGTCTTTCGGGCGATGGCCTCCACCACTACGGGCTTATCCTCGCGGTAGGTGACGCCATACCACTGGTCGGTGCTGCGCAGCACCTTGACGGCGGCTTTCTTTTCGCCGATGAGTTCGCTGACCACCAGCGGCAGGAAATACTCGCACTTGAGCGGGTTCTTTTCCAAATTCTCGTCCAGCCAGCGGGCGAAGCGCCGGTCGGCCTCCTGCACGAAGCTTTCGCCGAAGCCCCAGAGGTTCATGCTCACGGGGGTGTCGCCGGGCAGGTCGGTCCAGCTCTCGCCGCCGTCCTCGGTGTAGTGGATGCCGTCGGCGTAAGTCTCGATGCGGGTGTGCTCGGTGACGCTGCGGAGGGTGCTGTCCTCGTTGAGGGCACAGATGCCCCGGGCCACGCTGCCGTTCTCCGAGACGGTGTTCCGGAGCAGGTAGCTCACCATGCAGTAGTCGTATACCTCGCCGTCGGTGTGGGTGGAAAGATAGTCGTAGATGACCTTGAAGGCCTCAGGGCCGTAGTAGTCGTCCGCATTGATGACGGCGAAGGGGCCGTGGAGATAGGGCTTTGCCGCCAGCACGGCGTGGCAGGTGCCCCATGGCTTGACGCGGCCCTCGGGGATGGTGTAGCCCTCGGGCAGCTCGTCCAGCTGCTGGAACGCATACTTCACGTCCATCGCCTTGGAGACCCGCTCGCCGATGGCGGCCTTGAAGGCGTCCTCGATCTCGTGCTTGATGACGAAGATGACCGTCTCAAAGCCTGCGCGGCGGGCATCGTACAGGGAATAGTCCACGATGACCTGACCGCAGGGCCCCACCGGGTCGATCTGCTTCATCCCGCCGTAGCGGCTGCCCATGCCGGCCGCCATGACCACCAGAACCGGTTTGTTCATATGTTCTCTCCTCCTCCGAAGGGTGTCTTGCAAAATACGGCTCTATTATACTCCAAATCCCGCCGGGCAACAAGACAGAGCTGTGCTTTTCTATGGATTCCGGTGCGCCTCCGTGCTACAATGGGGTAAAATAAAAGAAAGGAAGTCCCCGCCATGTACACTGCATCCTCTGCACGCTGTTCCACCCTGCCCTACCACTTCGGCGACACCGCCGCCCTCAACAACACCCGCTTCACCGACGAAGAGCTGAACGCCATCGACCGGGCCTCCGGCTTTGCAGAATAAGGAGGAACCATGTCTAAGACTGTATGGATCACCGGCGCATCCTCCGGCATCGGCCGGGAGTTCGCCCGCCGGTATGCGCGCCTCGGCTTCCGGCTCATCCTCACCGCCCGCCGCACCGACCGGCTCGAGGCGCTGGCCGCAGAGCTGACCGTCAAATACAACACCTTCTGCCGCATCCTGCCCGCCGACCTCGAGCAGGAGAGCGAGTGCACTCGTCTCTGCGAGGCGCTGGCCGACGAACGGCTGGATATTTTCATCAACAACGCAGGCTTCGGCGTCTGCGGCAGCTTTCTTGAGACCAGCGGCGAAAAAGAGCTTTCCATGGCAAAGGTCAATGTGCTGGCCATGCACCAGCTGTTCAAGTTCACCGTGAAGAAGATGGAGGCACAGGGCTTCGGCACCGTGCTGAATGTGGCGTCTTCCGCCGGGCTGCTGCCGGGCGGGCCGTATATGGCGGGCTATTATGCCACCAAGGCCTACGTCGTCAGCCTGACCCGGGGCGTGGCGGAAGAGCTGCGGGAGCAGCACAGCCCCGTCTACGTCTGCGCTCTCTGCCCCGGCCCGGTGGACACGGAGTTCAACGACCGGGCCGACGTGGTCTTTGCGCTGCGGGGCATCCGTCCGGAGTTCTGCGTCGAGGAGGCCATGCGGGGGATGCTCCGCCGCAAGACCATCATCGTGCCCTCGGCCCTCATGCAGGCTGCGACAGCGGCCCAGCGGCTCGTGCCGATGCCTCTTCTCATGCCCATCGTCGCCCGCCAGCAGAAGAAAAAACTGGGCTGAGGGATCATTGTGTGCAACAAGCAGCAATCTCAGCCTTTGCAGCCCGCCTTTTTATGACGATTTCACGAAAACGCAGCAAAATGCGTAAAAATTTACAGTAATTGTACCAAGAAAATGCCTTGACAGTCGGAATAAAGAATGCTACTCTAGTATACAAGAGGGCGCATGGCCGGACGGCCCGCCGCCGCTTCCCGTGACGGCAGGTATGGGCCATTGGTATAGCCCGGCAGCGCAGCGCCCTGCAAAGCAAAATTTTGATTGGAGGACTTTATCATGGCACAGTGTACTCCCAAATCCTTTGACCTGACCGGCAAGGTCGCGCTCATCACCGGCGCATCCTACGGCATCGGCATGGCGATCGCCAAGGCAATGGCCGCAAACGGCGCTACCATCGTCTTCAACGACCTCAAGCAGGAGCTGGTCGATAAGGGTCTGGCCGCCTACGCCGAGGCTGGCATCAAGGCCCACGGCTACGTCTGCAACGTCTGCGACGAGGACGCCGTCAACGCAATGGTCGCAAAGATCACCGAGGAAGTCGGCCACATCAACATTCTGGTCAACAATGCCGGCATCATCAAGCGCATCCCCATGACCGAGATGACCGCTGCCGAGTTCCGTCAGGTGGTGGATGTTGACCTGAACGCCCCCTTCATCGTCTCCAAGGCTGTCATCCCCGACATGATCGCTCAGGGCGGCGGCAAGATCATCAACATCTGCTCCATGATGAGCGAGCTGGGCCGTGAGACCGTCTCCGCCTACGCTGCTGCCAAGGGCGGCCTGAAGATGCTGACCAAGAACATCGCCTCCGAGTACGGCGAGTACAACATCCAGTGCAACGGCATCGGACCCGGCTACATCGCCACCCCGCAGACCGCACCTCTGCGCGAGCGTCAGCCCGACGGCAGCCGTCACCCCTTCGACAGCTTCATCGTCGCCAAGACCCCCGCAGGCCGCTGGGGCGAAGCGGAGGATCTGGGCGGCCCCGCCGTCTTCCTCGCCTCTGCCGCTTCCGACTTCGTCAACGGCCTCATCCTGTACGTTGACGGCGGCATTCTGGCTTACATCGGCAAGCAGCCGCAGTAAGCGTTCCCCTTCCGGCATATTCCGCGCCGTGTCCTCTGCCTTCCGGGCGCCGGGCACGGCGCTTTTATTTTCCATATCGACTTTTCATCCTAAATCTGTTACACTGAGGACAGTTGAAATACTACAAAAACAGGAGGATTTTCCCCATGAAGATCGCACTCATCAACGAGAACAGTCAGGCCGCAAAGAACGGCATCATCGAGGCCGCTCTGAAGAAGGTCGTGGAGCCGATGGGCCACGAGGTGGTCAACTACGGTATGTATGCCGCCGATGACGCCGCCCAGCTGACCTATGTGCAGTGCGGCATCCTCGCCGCCATCCTGCTGAACAGCGGCGCTGCCGACTACGTCATCACCGGCTGCGGCACCGGCGAGGGCGCCATGCTGGCCCTGAACAGCTTCCCCGGCGTCATCTGCGGCCATGTGGAGGACCCTGTGGATGCTTACACCTTCGCCCACGTCAACGACGGCAACGCGGTCGCCATGCCCTTTGCCAAGGGCTTCGGCTGGGGCGGCGAGCTGAACCTTGCGTACTGCTTTGAGAAGCTGTTCGGCTTCGGCCACGGTCAGGGCTACCCCAAGGAGCGGGTCGAGCCGGAGCAGCGGAACAAGAAGATCCTCGACGGCGTCCGCGCCGCCACCTTCAAGCCCCTCATCGAGTGCCTCAAGAGCATCGATCAGGATCTGCTGAAGGGTGCCATCGCCGGTGAGAAGTTCCGCGAGCTGTTCTTTGCCTCCTGCAAGGACGAGGAGCTGGCCGCCTATGTCAAGAGCCTGCTGGTCTGAGCGGTGACGTGAAGATGACTGCCCTGTATCACCTGAACGAGAACATCGCCCATCTGCTGGAGGGCTTTCTGGAATCCGCCGTCCCCCTCATCGCAGGGCTGGCGGAGGCCATCGGCCTGTTCATCATCGTGACGAGTCTGGCCCGGGCCACCTATCACTATGTGCGGGCGACCTTCTTCCACGACCGGTACGACTTCCACCACGAGATGAGCACCGGCCTGACGACGGCGCTGGAGTTTCTCATGTCGGCAGAGATCGCCAAGACCTTTCTTTTGCAGAACCTCGAGTCGGTCGTGCCGCTGGCCGCGACCTTCGCGCTGCGGGCGCTGATGAGCCTGCTGCTCCATGTCGAGATGCGGGCGGGCCACACCGAGGAAAAATGATGTCTGCCAAAGTTTTCTTTGCCCCTTCTTTTTCGGTTTGTGTAAAATGTCAAAAACAGCATTCTGCTCTTGACACTTTGACCAAACCGCTCTATACTTTTGCCATCGAAAGCAAAGGCGCTGACGGATGAAGATCCGGTCAGCGCCTTTTGTATTTCCGGGGGAAGCTTGTCCCCTGCGGCCAAGGAAGAGATAGAGGGCTTCCTTTTCCGGATTTTCCGCGCTGCTGCGCAGATAGAGGGACGCAGCAGCCGGGTGTGCACGCGCTGCCGGGCTGGCACCCGGCGGCAAAATATGTGGGGAGGTATCTGCGTTATGTTCAGCTCCATCAACACCTGTTGGACGCTCGTGGGAGCGTTCCTCGTCTACTTCATGCAGGCCGGCTTCGCGCTCTGCGAGGCAGGCTTCACCCGCGCCAAGAACACCGGCAATATCCTCATGAAAAATATGATGGATTTTTGCATCGGCACGCCCTGCTACTGGCTCATCGGCTTCGGCCTGATGTTCGGCGGCACCGGCGCTCTCATCGGCGGGTTCGACCCCTTCATTCAGGGCGATTATTCCCATCTGGGCCTCGACATCCCGCTGTGGGTGTACATCGTGTTCCAGACCGTCTTCTGCGCAACGGCCGCCACCATCGTTTCCGGTTCGATGGCTGAGCGCACCAACTTCAAAGCCTACTGCGTCTACTCCGCAGCCATCTCGCTGGTGGTCTACCCCATCTGCGGCCACTGGATGTGGGGCGGCGGCTGGCTGCAGAGCATGGGTTTCCATGACTTTGCCGGTTCCGCAGCCGTCCACAACGTCGGCGGTGTCATCGCCATGCTGGGCGCTGCCCTGCTGGGGCCCCGCATCGGCAAGTACGACAAGGACGGCAAGCCCCACGCCATTCCCGGCCACAACCTGACCGCCGGTGCTCTGGGCGTGTTCATCCTCTGGTTCTGCTGGTTCGGCTTCAACGGCGGCTCTTCCCTGAGCCTCTCCACCGATGAGACCATGACCCTGACCGGTCTGGTCTGCTTCAACACCAACCTTGCGGCGGCTGTGGCCACCTGCGTGACCATGCTCTTCACCTGGAAGCGGTACGGCAAGCCGGATGTCTCCATGACCCTGAACGGCTCTCTGGCCGGTCTGGTCGCCATCACCGCAGGCTGCGACACCGTTTCTCCCCTTGGCGCTTTCTTCATCGGCTTTGTGGCCGGCATCCTTGTGGTGCTGAGCGTCGAGTTCTTCGATAAGGTCGCAAAGATCGACGACCCCGTGGGCGCTGTCTCCGTCCACTTTGCAAACGGCGTCTGGGGCACCATCGCCGTCGGCCTCTTCTCTGACGGCGGCAACGGCGTCGGCAAGGGCCTGTTCTACGGCGGCGGTCTGAGCCAGCTGGGTATCCAGCTGCTGGGTATCATCGTGGTGGATGCCTACGTCCTCATCGTCATGTTCCTCATCTTCAAGATCATCGACAAGACCATCGGCCTCCGCGTCCCCGCTGAGGTGGAGATCGACGGTCTGGACATCCACGAGCACGGTCTGGCTTCCGCCTACGCAGGCTTCGCTATCTCCGATGCAAACTCCGCCGCCATGGTCCCCAACGAGAACACCGACCTCGGCGAGGACGATGCCTCCAAGGCTTCCGCCAAGCAGATCGACGCCGCCGTGCCGATGGTGCGTGAGGCTGCGGTCATCCACGACGGCATCTACGACACCGGTATGCACAAGGTGTCCATCATCGCCAAGCTTTCCAAGTTCGACCAGCTCAAGAGCGCCCTGAACGATCTGGGCGTCACCGGCATGACGGTCACGCAGGTCATGGGCTGCGGCATCCAGAAGGGCACCCCCGAGAAATACCGCGGCGTGCCGGTGGACAGCACCCTGCTGCCCAAGATCAAGGTGGAGGTCATCGTCTCCAAGATCTCTGTGGACTCCGTGGTGGAGGCCGCAAAGAAGGCTCTTTACACCGGCCACATCGGCGACGGCAAGATCTTCGTCTACAATGTGACCCGCGTGGTCAAGATCCGCACCGGCGAGGAAGACTTCGCCGCCCTGCAGGACGTGGAGTAAGCGTTCTGCCCCAAACTTCATACGCTGTCCCGCCGTGAGGCGTGACGATATTGTTCTCCTTTTTCCTTTTTTCTGATAATTCCAAACACAGCTCAAAGCCCCGCTCCTTCGCACAAGGGAGCGGGGCTTTGGCGTTTCTTGACAGCGTCCGGTCTCCGTGTTATCTTTGGGGAAGTAGGAACAAAATACAGGAGTGTCAATATGAAAGATTTTCTGAAAAAGGAGCTTTATTCCCTTCGGGCCGTGACGGCCATTCTGGCCCGCTGGCTGCTGCTGGCCGTCCCCACCGGCCTCGTCTGCGGCGCAGTGGGCACGGCGTTCCATCTTGCGGTCGAACACGTCACCGAGTGGCGGGGCGAACACGTCTGGCTGCTCTGGCTGCTGCCGCTGGCGGGCCTCGCCATCGTGGCCCTTTATAAGCTGACCGGCTGTGAGGGGATGGGCACCAACAATGTCATCCGGGCCGTCCACAGCGGCGAGAGCGTCAGCCCGCTGCTGGTGCCGGCCATCTTTCTGGGCACCGTGCTCACCCACCTCTGCGGCGGCTCGGCTGGCCGTGAGGGCGCGGCGCTCCAGATGGGCGGCAGCATCGGCTACAACATCGCCAAGCTCTTCCGCTTTTCCGACCATGACCGCCGCACGGCCACGGCCTGCGGCATGGCGGCGTTCTTCTCGGCGCTGTTCGGCACACCGCTGGCGGCGACTCTCTTCGGCATCATGGTGGAGGACGTGGGCCTTGCGTTCTCGGTGGCCTTTGTGCCCGGCTTCGCCGCTGCCCTCATCGCCTACGGCGTCTCGCTGGCCTGCGGCATCGCCCCCACCCACTTCGGGCTGACCGCACCGGCCCTCTCCATCGACACGGCCCTTCTGGCGGCGGTGCTGGGCGCAGCCTGTGCGCTGGTGTCCCGGGGGTTCTGCTGGCTCCTCCACACGATGGAGCACGAAATGCCCCGCCGTCTGCCCAACCCGTGGGTGCGGGCCGTCGTGGGCGGCGCGGCCGTGGTGGCCCTGTCCTACCTGATGGGAGTAGGGCGGTACAACGGCGCGGGCATGGGCGTCATCACCGCTGCCATCGAGCAGGGGCAGGCCCTGCCGTGGGACTTTCTCTGCAAGATGCTGCTGACGGCCCTGACCCTCTCGGCGGGCTTCAAGGGCGGCGAGGTCGTGCCCAGCTTCTACATCGGTGCGACCTTCGGCTGCGTGTTCGGCCCGCTGCTGGGCCTGCCCGCCGGGTTTTCGGCGGCGGTCGGCCTCATCTCGGTCTTCTGCGGCGCGACCAACACCCTCATTCCCTCCATCCTGCTGGCCTATGAGCTGTTCGGCGGGGCGGGCCTCGAGCTGATTGCGCTGGGCTGCGGCGTCTGCTATATGCTCTCGGGCACCCACGGGCTCTACAGCAGCCAGCTCTTCGTCACTGAGAAGCTGCTGTCGGAGTATACCGCCAGCTGGGGAGAGCGGCTTCGCCATCATTGACCTCTTTCATTTTCCAGCGATGAGGCCTTGATTTTTTCTGCGCTCCGTGCTACAATTACTCGTAGTTTCATCCTGTGATGCACACAGCGTGCGGCATTTCTGCCGCCGGTGCGTCAAAATCAAATGTCCCAAAACGATGATGCGGACAAACCGAGGTCCTGTTTCTCCATGCCGCAGAGAGGGCTGCCGTCCGGAAGGATGTGCTGCAAGCAGCCTGCCATGTGCCGGACTTCTACCACCGCAGAGTGCAGAGGTGAACCTCTGCCGGGTGCGCCCGTTACAGCACAGCGAGTGGCGTGCAGCAGCGCGCAATTCGGGTGGAACCGTGGAACGCAGTTGAGTCTTTCAAAGGTGCTTCATCCCGTAGAGCATATACGGGGTGAAGCGCTTTTTTGTCGTACCCAAACGCATTTTTCATCTCAAAAAGGAGCAATATCATGAAGATCATCTATAAGGACGGTCATGTGGACGAGTGCCCGCAGGATCAGGAACTGCACGTTATCCGTCACACCGCAGCCCATGTCATGGCACAGGCCATCAAGCGCCTCTACCCCGAGGCTGACTTTGCCTTCGGCCCCGCCACCGAGAACGGCTTCTACTACGACGTTGACCTCGGCGACACCAAGCTGACCGACGAAGACCTCGCCAGCATCGAGAAGGAGATGCGCAAGATCACCAAGGAGAATCTGGCCATCAAACCCTTCATCCTGCCCCGCGCCGAGGCCGTCAAGCTGATGGAGGAGCGCCACGAGAACTACAAGATCGAGCATATGGCCGATCTGGCTGACGAGACCGAGTTCAGCTTCTTCCAGCAGGGCGAATATGTCGATATGTGCATCGGACCCCACCTGACCTACACCAAGGCTCTGAAGGCCTTCAAGATCACCCAGCAGTCCGGTGCATACTGGAAGAACGACAAGGAAAACAAGATGCTGACCCGCATCAACGGCGTGGCTTTCCGCAATCAGGAAGAGCTGGACGCTTGGGAGAAGGAGCAGCAGGAGGCCCGTGAGCGCGACCACCGCAAGATCGGCAAGGAGATGGGCCTGTTCATGACCGACGACCTCGTGGGCCGCGGCCTGCCCATGTTCCTGCCCGCAGGCTACACCGTCTGGCAGGAGCTGGAGAACTATATCAAGGAGAAGGAGCGTGCCCGCGGCTACCTGCACGTTATGACCCCCTGCATCGGCACCGTGAACCTCTACAAGACCTCCGGCCACTGGGACCACTACCGCGAGAATATGTTCCCCGCCATGGAGATGGAGGGCGAGAGCTACGTCCTGCGCCCGATGAACTGCCCCCACCACATGATGATCTACGCCAACCGTCCCCACTCTTACCGCGACCTGCCCATGCGCATCGGCGAGATCGCACACGACTTCCGCTATGAGTCCTCCGGCACCCTGAAGGGCATCGAGCGCGGCCGTCACTTCTGCCAGAACGACGCCCACCTGTTCTGCACCCCCGAGCAGATCAAGAGCGAGGTCGCCGACGTCTGCAACCTCATCTTCGAGACCTACAAGGACTTCAACATCACCGACTACCGCTGCGTGCTGAGCCTGCGCGACCCCGCCGACAAGAAGAAGTACCATGACGACGACGCTATGTGGAACCACGCCGAGAACGCTCTGCGCGAGGTTCTGACCGAGCTGGGCATCCACTTCACCGAGGAGATCGGCGAGGCCGCCTTCTACGGCCCGAAGCTGGACGTCAACGTCAAGCCCGCCGTCGGCGCAGAGTACACCCTGTCCACCTGCCAGCTGGACTTCTGCCTGCCCGCCAAGTTCCACCTGACCTATGTGGACAAGGACGGTACCGAGAAGACCCCCGTGGTCCTGCACCGCGCAATTCTGGGTTCTCTCGACCGCTTCATGGCCTACCTCATCGAGGAGACCAAGGGCAAGTTCCCCACCTGGCTGGCTCCCGTGCAGGTCAAGGTCCTGCCCGTCTCCGAGAAGACCCTCGAGTACGCCGAGGCCATCACCGAGAAGCTGGTGGAAGCCGGTGTCCGCGTGGCTCTGGACGACGACAACCAGAAGATCGGCTACAAGATCCGCGCCGCACAGCAGGTGGACCGCGTGCCCTATATGCTGGTGCTGGGCGCCAAGGAAGCCGAGGCCGGCAACGTCTCCGTCCGTGACCGCAAGGGCGAGACCACCACGATGGAAGTGGATGAGTTCATCGCAAAGGTCACTGCCGAGATCAAGAACCGCAGCCTGTAAGCTGTAATACGAACTGCAAAAAATCCCCTCAGCCGTTTGGCTGAGGGGATTTTTATTACATCTCGTTATTTCAGCAGGTTATCATCCGTAAAGTAATCGATCTTCATGGACTTGCGCACCTCGGCGAGGGTGGCGGCGGCGGTCTTCTCGGCCACAGCGCTGCCCTCTTTCAGAATTTCGACCACCTCGGGCAGGCGCTGCTCCCACTCTTTGCGGCGGGTGCGGATCGGCTCCAGCTCGGCCTGCATGACGGCGTTCAGGAACTTTTTCACCTTAACATCGCCCAGACCGCCGCGCTGATAGTGTGCCTTCAGCTCGTCGAGGTTCTGGTACTCGGGCAGGAACTCCGCAAAGTGCTCCGGGCGGCTGAATGCGTCCAGATAGATGAAGACGGGGTTGCCCTCCACCTTACCGGGATCCTGCACCCGCAGGTGGTTCGGATCGGTGTACATGGACATGATCTTCTTCTTGATGTCCTCCGGCTCATCGGAGAGGTAGATGCAGTTGCCGAGGCTCTTGCTCATCTTGGCCTTGCCGTCGGTGCCGGGCAGACGCAGGCAGGCGGCGTTCTGGGGCAGGACGATCTCCGGCTCCACCAGTGTCTCGCCGTAGACCGAGTTGAACTTGCGGACGATCTCGCAGCACTGTTCGATCATGGGGCGCTGATCCTCGCCGGCGGGGACGGTGGTCGCCTTGAAGGCGGTGATGTCGGCGGCCTGACTGATGGGATAGGTGAAGAAGCCCACCGGGATGCTGGACTCAAAATTCTTCTGCTGGATCTCGGCCTTGACGGTCGGGTTGCGCTGCAGGCGGGAAACGGTGACGAGGTTCATATAATAGAAGCTCAGCTCGGTCAGCTGGGGCACCATCGACTGGATGAAGATGTGTGCCTTGGCCGGGTCGATGCCCACAGCCAGATAGTCCAGCGCCACCTGCAGCACGTTCTGGCGCACCTTCTCCGGGTTATCGGCGTTGTCCGTCAGAGCCTGCGCGTCGGCGATCATGATAAAGATCTCGTCGAACTTGCCGGAGTTCTGCAGCCGGACACGCTCCTTCAGAGAGCCGACATAGTGGCCGACATGGAGACGGCCCGTTGGGCGGTCGCCCGTCAGAATGATCTGTTTCATACGTTTCTCCTTTTTCATCAGGCTTATCTTTTCTCGGTTTTTCCAAAGGCTCTCCCATCCGGAGAGCTGGACGCCGCAGGCGGCCTGAGCAGTTCGTTTTTTATAAGTATATCCCCCGCCGCATTTTCTGTCAACAAAAGCCGCGCCGGAACAGGAAAAAGAAAAAAGCGATGGAAAATTTCCATCGCTTTGCTGGCGCCTCTTGCCTGACTCGAACAGGCGACACCCTGATTAACAGTCAGGTGCTCTAACCGACTGAGCTAAAGAGGCATCTATATAAAACGGCATACAGCCGTTTTATTACTAAAAATGGTGACCCGTACCGGAATCGAACCGATGTTAAAGGCGTGAGAGGCCTCTGTCTTAACCGCTTGACCAACGGGCCATACTACCATTTGCATCGGGTGTTGTTCCCGACTCGATTATTTTAGCACAGCCTCCCCGCTTTGTCAACAGGTATTTTCAATTTTTTCGGCAATTTCTTCAAAAATCAGAACAGATGCCGCACGCCGCCCCTGACAGCCCCCAGAAGGACGCTCAGGTAGAGGCCCATGGCGCTCTCCACCTCGCCCATCTCCATGCTCTGGCGCTGGGGCAGGTCGGCCAGCGTGCCCCGGTAGAGGCAGCGCAGCTGAGGCAGCTCGGCGTAATCGCTGGGGTGCATAAGGGTGCTGGGCTTGGGCAGGTCCAGCGCGCCGCTCTTCTGGAGCACCTCGCTGACGAACTGGGAGCAGAAATAATGCCGGCGGCGCTGCCAGCGGATATGCATCCAGCAGAGCAGCAGGCCCAGCGAATTGAAGCGGTACAGCTCGCCGTGGTGCATCATGTGCTGGGTGCGGCGCTTGGCCCGGATGTAGGCCTCGTCGGTCACTTCCAGCGCATAGAGGGCGCAGGGGATGTTCTCCCGCATGAGGAACACGCCCCGGTTCAGGTACTCCCGGCTGGGGCCTGCGGGGAACATGGTGTAGCCGTTCTTCCGGGTAGAGCTGTAGAGGGTGCTCAGATCCTCGTCGAAGGCGAGAGAGATGTGGGTGTACTGCGCCCCGGTAAGGCGGTACACGAGGTTCGAGAGCAGGGTCCCGGAGCGGGTGAGGAATATGTAAAGCGTCTTCATCGTTGTTGTTTCTCCATGCTGGCGGCTCATGGCCGTGAGTCAAGCCTGCTCAGTATACCATAGGCCGCGTCTTTTTTCCAGATGCATCGCAGAATATACACAATATTTGTGTCTCTATTTATAATACGGCCTTCCGCCGCCAAAAATTGCACCGCGCTGCCCTCCCGTTTCCCGCCCTTGTATCCCAAATCGATAAAATTTTATCAAAGATTTGTTTTTGGCCGGTTTTCTTTAATTTGTGCGGCCAAACGGGGCCGGATTTTTTACGAAATCGCCTCAAATGGAAAAGATTCTTAATAAGATTTGTTGCTTTTACCCGAAGGAAATCACTCTGCCGGTTGATTTTAGACCCGATTTATGTATAATGGTATACAGGAGAATACGCATCTGTATTTCTTTCATCGTCCCGCTGCGGTGTCCTTTTGGCTGAGGGCAGCTTGCCGCAGGCGCGCGGGGCAATGACCTGAACGAAAGAAGAGGTATAAGTATCATGGCAAAGTTGGATCTGAGCAAGTATGGTATCACCGGCACGACCGAGATCGTGTACAACCCCTCTTATGAGCAGCTGTTCAACGAGGAGACCAAGCCCGAGCTGGAAGGCTATGAGAAGGGTCAGGTCAGCGAGCTGGGCGCTGTCAACGTCATGACCGGCATCTACACCGGCCGCTCCCCCAAGGATAAGTTCATCGTCATGGACGAGAACTCCAAGGACACCGTGTGGTGGACTTCCGACGAGTACAAGAACGACAACCACCCCGCTTCTCAGGAAGCATGGAAGGCCGTGAAGGAGATCGCCAAGAAGGAGCTTTCCAACAAGCGCCTGTACGTCGTCGATGCTTTCTGCGGTGCCAACAAGGACACCCGCATGGCCGTCCGCTTCATCATGGAAGTGGCCTGGCAGGCACATTTCGTCACCAATATGTTCATCAAGCCCACCGCTGAGGAGCTGGCAAACTTCGAGCCTGATTTCGTGGTCTACAACGCTTCCAAGGCCAAGGTCGAGAACTACAAGGAGCTGGGCCTGAACTCCGAGACTGCTGTCCTGTTCAACATCACCAGCAAGGAGCAGGTCATCGTCAACACCTGGTACGGCGGCGAGATGAAGAAGGGTATGTTCTCCATGATGAACTACTTCCTGCCGCTGAAGGGCATTGCTTCCATGCACTGCTCTGCCAACACCGATATGGAGGGCAAGAACACTGCCATCTTCTTCGGTCTGTCCGGCACCGGCAAGACCACCCTGTCCACCGACCCCAAGCGCCTGCTCATCGGCGATGACGAGCACGGCTGGGACGACAACGGCGTCTTCAACTTCGAGGGCGGCTGCTACGCAAAGGTCATCAATCTGGACAAGGACTCCGAGCCTGACATCTACAACGCCATCAAGCGCAACGCTCTGCTGGAGAACGTCACTCTGGACGCCGAGGGCCACATCGATTTCGCCGATAAGAGCGTGACCGAGAACACCCGCGTCTCCTACCCCATCGACCACATCCAGAACATCGTGCGCCCCATCTCTTCTGCTCCCGCTGCCAAGAACGTCATCTTCCTGTCTGCGGATGCATTCGGCGTCCTGCCCCCGGTCTCCATCCTGACCCCGGAGCAGACCCAGTACTACTTCCTGTCCGGCTTCACCGCAAAGCTGGCCGGCACCGAGCGCGGCATCACCGAGCCTACCCCCACCTTCTCTGCCTGCTTCGGTCAGGCCTTCCTCGAGCTGCACCCCACCAAGTACGCTGAGGAGCTGGTCAAGAAGATGCAGAAGAGCGGCGCCAAGGCTTATCTGGTCAACACCGGCTGGAACGGCACCGGCAAGCGCATCTCCATCAAGGATACCCGCGGCATCATCGACGCCATCCTGAGCGGCGCCATCAACGAGGCTCCCACCAAGAAGATCCCCTACTTCGACTTTGAGGTCCCCACCGCTCTGCCCGGTGTTGACCCCGCCATCCTCGACCCCCGCGACACCTACGCAGATGCCGCTCAGTGGGAAGAGAAGGCCAAGGATCTGGCTGGCCGCTTCATCAAGAACTTCGCAAAGTACGAGGGCAACGAGCACGGCAAGGCTCTGGTCTCTGCCGGCCCCCAGCTGTAAGCTGACAGCGCCTCTTACATAAAGAGCTTCAAGCCCCCTGTCCGAACTCTAAGGAGTCCCGGGCAGGGGGCTTTTTATTTCCCAAAAAATGACCGACCCTATTTTTTTTTTGCAAAAATCTGTTATACTGAACCCAGCTTCTGCCCTGCGGCAGGAAGCACATAGGGGGATATTGCATATGAAAAAAGCAACGGTCAACGACTACTTCCGGCATCACTGGGCGAAGCTCATGCTCTTCGCGCTCTTTACAGCGGCGGTATCCTTTTTCGCGCCGCTGAAAAACTTCCAGCTCAAGTGGCTCATCGACTCCAAGAGCAAGCAGGAGGCGCTGGGCTATATGGGGCTGGTGTTCCTCATCACCTTCACCAGCTGGTTTTTCGAACGGCTGAGCCGCCGCTCCTTTACAAAACTCGCCTGCGGCGCAGTGGAGCAGGTACGAGGGCAGGTCATGGAGCGGGTGCTGCGCCGCCCGGTGTCCCAATATCAGCGGGAGGGCGACGCGGCCTATCTCTCCCTGCTGACCACCGACCTGCGCACTCTCTACGACGACTATTATATGTCCCTCTTCAACATCGCGTTCTGGGGCGGCATCATGCTCTGTGCGCTGGGGATGTACCTTTACATCAGCCCGGTGATGCTGGCGGCCATCCTGCTTGTGACCGTGCCGCCGCTGGTCCTGCCCCGGAAGATGAATGAGCAGCTCAAAGCCTCCCGAGACGCTTTTTCGCTCCAGATGGCGGGCTACACCCAGCAGCTCAAGGAGCTTCTGGGCGGGTTCGAGGTCATCCGGGGCTTTCTGCGGGAGGACGCCTATGCCGCCCGCCACCGGGATGCTGCCCGGCAGGCCCGCGACAGCGAGCAGGCCTACCAGCAGAGCCTCAACGCCATGGTGGTCAACACCTCTCTCATCAGCAACCTCATCTTCCCCATCGTCATGCTGGTGGGCCTTTTTCTCGCTTTCGACGGGCGGCTGACGATGGGCACCGTCTCCACCGCCGCCAGCATGGCGAACTTCGTCATCACGCCCTGTAATCAAATCGCCCAGTGCTGGGCCAAGGTCAGATCCTCGAAGGGCATCCGTCAGCGGCTGGAAGCAGCCATGTCCGGCCCGGAAAAAGTCTCTGCGGGCCGGGCCATCGGTAAACTCGAGCACATTGAATGCAAGGACACCGGCTTTGCCTACCCCGGAGCCGCTGCACCGGTGCTGCGCGGCGTCCGGATGACGGTCTCCGGGCAGGAAAAAGCCGTCCTCGTAGGCGAAAGCGGCTGCGGCAAGTCTACACTGGCAAAGCTGCTGTTCCAGTACTACCCAGACTATACCGGCAGCATCCTCTTCAACGGCCAGCAGCTGCGGGACATCGACCGTCAGAGCCTCTACCAGCGGGTAGGATACATTGCCCAGACAACCTATCTCTTCAATGACACCCTCCGCAGCAACATCTGCCTCGGCGCGGACTTCCCCGAGGCTCAGCTTTCCCACGCCATCGAAACGGCGGGCCTCACCGACTGGGTGAGCACCCTGCCCGACGGCCTCGACACCCTCATCAGCGAGAACGGCAAGAATCTCTCGGGCGGGCAGCGCCAGCGCATCGGCATTGCACGGCTGGCGCTTCGCCGGTACGACCTCATCATCGCCGACGAGATCACCGCCAGCCTCGACCCCGACACCAGCGGACAGGTCATGGAAAATCTGCTCGCCCTCCCCTGCATGGTGGTGGCCATCACCCACGACGTCTCGGGGGCGTTCATGAAGCAGTTTGACAAGGTATACCGGGTGGAGCACGGAAGCGTCACACGAGCATAAAAGGAGGGCCTGTGCCGGGTTTCAGCACAGGCCCTCCTCTTGTTTTTACCAGTTATTTTGCCGCGTCGAACTCGGCGAGGATGTCGGCCTCCGGGGCCGGGGTCACAAGGCTGACCACCACGCAGACAGCCAGCGAGACGAGGAAGGCGGGCAGCAGCTCATAGATGCCGAAGACGCCGCCCAGCGGGCTGACGAGGTACTTCCAGACGAAGACCATCAGGCCGCCGGAGAGCATACCGGCCAGCGCGCCCTGCCAGTTGCAGCGCTTCCAGAACAGAGCGCAGAGGACGACCGCGCCGAAGGAGCCGCCGAATCCGGCCCACGCGAAGCTGACGATGCCGAAGACGCTGGAGTTGGGGTCGCGGGCCAGCACCACACCCACCACGCTGACGCAGACGATGGTCAGGCGGGCGGCGAAGAGGCTCTGCTTCTCGCTCAGCTTGAGGTGGGCGAACTCCTGCAGGATGTTCTGGGACACGCTGGACGCAGCGGCCAGCATCTGGCTGTCCGCCGTGGACATGGTTGCCGCGAGGATGCCTGCAAGAATAAGTCCGGCCAGAATGGCCGCCAGCACGCCGTGCTGGCTGATGAGGCTGGCGACGCGGACGATGAGGGTCTCACTGGTGGAGCCGCTGAGGAATTCCAGCGCACCGGCCTTGGTCATGCCGAGGCCCACCATGCCGATGAGGATGGATGCTGCCATGGCGATGACCACCCAGACGGTCGCAATGCGGCGGCTGAGCACCAGCTTCTTCTCGTCCTCGATGGCCATGAAGCGGAGCAGGATATGGGGCATTCCAAAGTAGCCGAGGCCCCACGCCATCGTGGAGACGATGTCCAGCAGACTGTAGGACGTCGCTCTGCCGGTCACGGCGTCGTGGCTGGCGGTCATGGTCAGGTAGCCGGAAAGGCTCTGGGCGTTCTCCACCACAGCGCCCCAGCCTCCGGCCACGACGATGCCATAGCCCAGAACCGCCACGAGGGCCAGCGACATGACCACCGACTGGATGAGGTCGGTGGTGGTGACGGCCCGGAAGCCGCCCAGAATGGTATAGCCCACGATGACGAGGGCCGACACCAGCATGGCGGCCATGTAGTCCACCCCGAAAAGGCTGTGGAACAGCTTGCCGCAGGCCGCAAAGCCCGAAGCCGTGTAGGGCACGAAAAAGACGATGATGATGACCGCGCCCAGAGCGTTCAGCAGGTTGCGCTGGTCATGGAAGCGGAGCGACAAGAACTGCGGCACGGTGATGGCGTCGAGGTTGGCCGAGTAGCGGCGCAGACGCCGGGCCACGATGAGCCAGTTGAGCCATGTGCCCAGCGCAAGGCCGATGGCCGTCCAGCCCGGCGAGGCGATGCCGCTCAGGTAGGCCAGACCCGGCATACCCATCAGAAGCCAGCTGGACATATCGCTGGCCTCGGCGCTCATAGCCGTGACCAGCGGGCCCATCTTCCGCCCGCCGAGGTAGAAGTCGGCGCTGTCGTTGTTGGTCTTGCTGTAGGCGAAGCCCACCAGCAGCATGGCCGCAAGATAGACGATGATGGTGACGATGATACAGATCTCACTCATATACATTTCCCCCTTTGCTGCTTTCTCTATAAAAGCATGGCACGATTTTACCACACTAAAGCAGCAAAGTGCAACCCTCTCCGACAGATTCTTCCCCTATGACCGAAAATTCGTCCTTTCCAGCGTCCAGAATCGCTCAATATGCCAACAGGCCGCCCCCTTTTCAGGGGACGGCCTGTTGGTTTGGATGAAGAAAATGATGAAAATAGAGAGGATGTCAGCTTATTTTGCGGCCTCGCCCTCGGGGAAGATGATCTTGTTCACGAAGAAGAAGATCACCATCGAGATGCCGCCGTTGAGCACGGTGGTGCCGATGTTGTAGATGAAGTCGGGCACCAGCAGACCGGCCACCGCCACCCAGATGCAGTTGATGGAGTTGACGATGCAGGTGATGAGACAGAAGGCCAGCAGGTACCAGCCGATCTGTTTTGCCAGATTGCCCTTGCTGCGGAAGACGAGGCTGCGCTGGATGGGGAAATTGATGCACTCGCCGATGATCATGGCCACCATGTAGGCGCAGAAGTAGGGCAGGCCGCCGTGGGCCGCATCGTAGCCGAGGATGTTCCACTTGAAGGTCTCCCCGAAGAGGGTGATGTCGATGCCCGGCCAGCCAAAGTCCACCACCGGCAGACCGGCAAACGCTTTGGGCAGAAATTGCAGCAGCAGGTACTTGAACACTGTGATGAGGTTGGACACGATAACGAACAGTCCGCCCTCCCGCACCCATTTGGCCGCAGCCGGATGCTTTTGGGCAAAGATATTCCAGAAATTCACGGTCGTTTCTCCTTCTCAGCCCTGACGCAGCCGCTTTTTCAGCTGGGCGTTCAGGATGGCGTTCTTGATAAATTCGTAGATGACCCGGACGATGCCCACCAGCCAGAAGCCCTTCAGCTCCCAGACGAGGCCGTCCACCATCCCCATGCTGACCATGCCGTTGGTCATCTTGGCCAGCGCACGGAGGGGCATATTGTACTGGAAGACGGTGTTCAGGTCGGGCTTGCCCTTTGCAAAGCTGGCGTCGAGACGGCTGCGCAGCACCTTCTGGGCCAGCCAGCCCAGCGGGCTGCGGCCATGGTCCATCTCGCCCAGCGTCATGTTCCGGTCGATGCGGACGACGTCCTCCGGGATGGGATGGCCCAGCAGGGCCTCGAACTCGGCGTCGGTCACATAGGTGATCTGACCGGAGACGTAGTGGGTCAGGCTCAGGCCCGCGTAGGGGTCGGGGGCATTGGTGCCCTTGACGGTGATGTCTGCCGTCAGGCGGATGTCCACGCTGGACGCGCCCACCCGGAGCTGGTAGCTGCCGCCCTCGACCTCCCATGCGTTGGTCTTGACGTTCCAGTAGCGGAACGCCTTATCGTCCAGCGCGATGGCCACGGTCTTGCTCTCGCCGGGGGCGAGAGAGACCTTTGCAAAGCCCTTCAGCTCCTGCTCGGGGCGGAAGACCTTCGCATCCGGCTTTGCGACGTAGAGCTGGACGATCTCGGCACCGGCGGCGCTGCCGGTGTTGGTGACGGTGAGGGTCACGCCCGTTTCGTCGGCCTTGAGGCCGCTGTATTCGAAGGTGGTGTAGCTCAGGCCGTAGCCGAAGGGGAAGGCAGGCTTCACACCGGCGGTCTGATAGTAGCGGTAGCCCACATACAGGCCCTCGCGGTACTCCACGTTCCGGCCCTCGCCGCCGAAGTTTGCCTTGGCGGGGGTGTCGTCGTAGGCCTTTGCCCACGTCTGAGACAGCTTGCCGCAGGGGCAGAGCTTCCCGGTGAGGATGTCCGCTGCTGCACCGGCACCCGCCTGCCCGCCCAGTGCGCCGTAGACCAGCGCCTTGCACCGGCCCACCCACGGGGTCTCCACCGGCGCACCGGCGCTCAGCAGGACGACGACATTCGGGTTGACGGCGGCCACTGCGTCCAGAAGCTGCTGCTGGTTCTCGGCCAGCGCCATATCGGCGCGGTCGAGACCCTCGCTCTCCCGCAGCTCATCGAGGCCGAGGCAGAGCAGGACGGTGTCGGCCTGCTTTGCAAGGGAGACGGCCTCCTCCTGCTTTTTGGGGTCTGCGGCTCCCTGACGGTCGAAGCCGGAGGCGTAGCCCACGAAGGAGATGCCACTGTCGTCAGCTTTGATGCAGTCCAGCAGAGCATCTACCTGAAGCGCATTGACGGCGCTGGAGCCTGCGCCCTGATAGCGGGGCGTCTGGGCAAAGTCGCCGATGACGACCAGCTTTTCGCCCGCCTTCAGGGGCAGGATGCCGTCCTCGTTCTTGAGCAGGACGATGCTCTCGGCGGCAGCGCGGCGGGCCAGTGCGTGGTGGGCAGCCGCGTCAAAGGTGCGGGGGGCTTTCTCCACTGCCGCGTGGGTGGAGAGCACCAGCTCCAGCAGCTCGTCGAGGCGGGCGTCGAGGTCGGCCTCGGTGACTTTGCCGTCCTTCACGGCCTTCATCAGCTCCCGGATGGAGTCGCCGCCGGGGCAGGGCATCTCGAGGGTGGAGCCGTTCTTCACGCCGAGGGCGTGGTCGTTGGAGCCGCCCCAGTCGGTAACGACCGCCCCGTCGAAGCCCCAATCCTTCCGCAGGATGTCCTGCAGGAGATGGGCGTTCTCGTTGGCGTAGGTGCCGTTGATGAGGTTGTAGGAGGTCATGATGGTCTTGGGCCGGGCCTCCTTGACCACGATCTCGAAGCCGGTCAGGTACAGCTCCCGCAGGGTGCGCTCGTCCACCACCGAGTCGGAGGCCATCCGGCGCAGCTCCTGACTGTTGACCGCGAAGTGCTTGGGGCAGGCCGCGATGCCTTTTTTCTGGATGCCCCGCACATAGGCCGCAGCCATTTTGCCCGCAAGGATGGGGTCCTCCGAAAAATACTCGAAGTCACGGCCGCAAAGGGGGCTGCGCTGGATGTTCAGGCCGGGGCCGAGGAGGACAGCCACTTCCTGTGCGGCGGCCTCCTCGCCCATCGCCTCGCCCACGGCCTCGCCGAGGGCCTCGTCCCAGCTGCACGCCGTGGCGGAGGAGGTCGGGAAGCAGGTGGCCGGGACGCTGGGGTTCAGGCCCAGATGGTCGGCCGCCCCCGCCTGCTTGCGGACGCCGTTGGGGCCGTCCGACAGGGTAATGGACGGGATGCCCTTGCCGGGCAGGGCACGGGTGGTGAAGACCGTCTCGCCCGAGAGCAGGGCACATTTCTGTTCTAGGTTCAGTTTCCGGATGATGTCAGTGTGCTTCATCGCATTTTCCTCATTGATCCCTGAGCGGGGCAAAGGCCCGCTGTTCGCTGCAGCGGGCCTTTGCCATCGGTTTTGTTCAGGTGCTGCACGGAGAGTGCTTACGTCTTAGACTTCTTCCTCTTCCTTGCGCTTTTTGTAGTTCTTGATGGCGGTGTACTCCAGACCCACGATGAGCAGTGCGGCGACGACGTCTGCACCGATCAGGACGATCTTCCACTTTGCCATACCGGGGTTCAGGTTCTCCTCATCGTAAGCGCGGCTGTTGACCACGGTGTAGAGGATGTTCTTGGCAGCGGTGCGCATGGCCTGCTTGCTGCTGTTGGTCAGAACGGTCACGTTGTTGTAATCGTTGCCCGTGGTGCAGAGCATCAGGTCGCCGCCGTTGCGGACAGCCTGATCGGCGGTCATGTAGCCGTAGACGCCGAAGTAGTCGGTCTCGACGAAGCCGAGGAAGCCCCACTCGCCGCGCAGGACGTTCTGCAGCAGCTCAGAGCAGCCGCCGGCCCAGCGATTGCCGATGTAGTTGAAGGAGGACATGACTGCGTGGCAGTCTGCATCCTTGACCGACATTTCGAAGGGCTTGAGGTAGATCTCACGGATGGCCTGCTCGTTGGACCAGGTGGCCGCCATGCAGTTGCGGTTGCCCTCCTGATCGTTCAGGGCAAAGTGCTTCATGTAAGCGTAGACGCCGTGCTCCTGTGCGCCTGCGATGGCACTTGCAGCCATTGCACCGGACAGGACGCCGTCCTCCGAGTAATACTCGAAGTTGCGGCCGGAGAATGCGGTGCGGTGGATGTTCATGGCCGGGCCGTACCAGCCGGAGGTGTTCATCTCGTTGGCCATCTTGCCGATGCTGTCGCCGAAGTCATGGGCCAGATCCTTGCTCCAGGTCATGCCGATGAGGGTAGCAGCCGGGAAGCCGACCGAGCCGACGCCGGTGAAGTTGTTGTTGATGGAGGCGGGGCCATCGCAGTCGTTGGTGCGCACCTTGCCGACGCTGTCCACCGCTGCGGTCTGATAGCCGCCGAAGCCGATGGTCTGCTGCAGGTCGTCGATGCTCATCTCGTCCAGCAGGTCATCCCACTTGGAGTCGTTGTAATCCACGCCGCGCAGGTCCGCCAGCTTGAGGCCGTTCTTTGCGCCGGTGGTAATGTCCTCTGCGTTGGGGTCCTCGTCCTTCTCGTAGCCGGACTCGGTGTAGGTGAAGCAGTTCTCGAAGCCAGCCTTGACCTCGTCGCTCATCTCGTAGGTGGCAGGAGCGGCAGTGGCTTCATCGTAGTTTGCGAAGCCGTCTGCACGGGACAGATAGGTGATCTCGCCCTCAGCGAAATCGAACTGGTTGGTGGCCACGACCTCATCGCTCTCGCGCTTGTTGGACTCGTTGTAGACGATGTCCGAAGCGAAGGTGCAGGTCTTGGAATCCAGAGCGGTGTGGGAGTCTGCGTTGGTGCTGATGACGTAGTCGCCAGCCTCCAGCACATAGCAGCCGTTGTTCTGGTAATCGTAGGAAGCCAGTTCCTCCACCGGGATGGTGAAGTCGATGGTCTCGCTCTCGCCGGGAGCCAGCTCGCCGGTCTTGGCGAAGTCCATCAGGTTTGCGGAGGCCTTCTCGATGCCGCCGTTGGTATACGGAGGATCGCTGTAAATTTCGACGACATCCTTGCCGGCAACAGAGCCGGTGTTGGTGACGGTGACGGAGAACTTCAGGTCTGCGCCATCGTTGGTGATGTCGCTCATCTTCTGGGTGAAGGTGGTGTAGCTCAGGCCGTAGCCGAAGGGATAGACCACTTCCTTGTCGTAGTCGATGAGGCCCTCATCGGCAGCCGTCTCATAGAACTTGTAGCCGACGTAGATGCCCTCGACGTAGTTGACGAAGGAGGGAGTGGTGCCCTCGGGGTCAAACATACTTGCATTGGAGTTGAACTCGGAAGCGTTGGTGTACTTGAAGTCGCCGAAGTTGTTCCACCACGGAGAAGCGGTCAGGTCGGTGACATAGGTATCTGCGGTGCGGCCGGAGGGGTTGACCTCACCGGCGACCACGCGGCCAAAGCCCTCAAAGCCGGACTGGCCGGTGCCGGGGCAGAGCAGAACGCCCTTGATCTGGGGGTAATCCTTGACCCAGCCCATCTCGAATGCGTTTGCGCCGTTGTAGACGACGATGACATTGTCGAAGTTGGAAGTGACCAGATCGATCAGCTCTTCCTCGCGGTTGGACAGCTGCAGGAAGTGGTCGCCTGCATCCCAGTCGTTGCCCTCGTTCAGGGTGTCGTCATAAGAGCCGTTGTAGTAGCCAGCGCCGCGCTGAGAGCCGCGGTAGTCTGCCACACGGCGGACCCAGCTGCCGTCCACGACAGCAGCCATATCGGTGGGAAGGTCTGCGCCCTCGCCGCCGACGCGGGTGATGACCACCATGGCGGTGTCAGAGTATTCCTTGGCATTTGCCATCATCTCGTCGGTGTACAGGCTGACGTTCGGCTCGGGCAGGGTCCAGTCCTGCTGTGCCATGCCGACGCTGGGACGGGTAGCGCAGTAGTCGGTGTAGAACTTGCTCAGCTCGTCGTTGGTCTCGATGCCCGCATCGTGCAGACCAGTCAGCAGGTCGGTGACGGGATAAGCGTCGTTCAGTGCGCCGGAGCCGGTGCCGCCGTAGCAGGGGCTGGTGGAGGCCCAGCCAAAGACGTTCAGCTTGGAGCCAGCGGCCACAGGCAGGATGTTGTCATCGTTCTGTGCCAGAACGATGCCCTCCTGCGTGATCTCGTTCACCAGCTCGGTCGCCTCTGCGGAGGTCTCCTCGCTGATGGAGCCTTCACCGGAGACCAGATCCAGCATGGTGGACATGGGGCCGGTGCAGATGAGGTTGACAACGATGACCAGTGCCAGCAGAATGGCGACACCAGACTGCGCACGGACCATCTTCTTCTTGGCTTTCGGCAGCTTCTTGGCCGCAAACATCGCAACGAGTGCGACCACGACCACGACGCCGAAGGCGATCAGGTAGTTCTGGATGTTGGAAACTACCTGCATTACATCATCCATATTGACGGACAACATAATTCTTCCTCCTTATTCTGAATTCATATTTCCCGGGCACAGCTCCCGGACTGTCGGCATCCATTATAAAGGAATTCAATGAAAATTTACAAAGATTTTCACAACCTGTCATTTCTGAGGCATATTTTGCAGAAGTTTCATTTTGGTTTCAAATTTTATTGTGCTTATCCACAAATACAGGCCCAGCTTTATTGTGCAAAACAGAAAAACCTCTCCGGCATTGCGAAGCAATGCCGGAGAGGTTTTCTTTATTCCGGGATCGGCAGCAGGATCCGCAGCGTGAACCAGCCGTCGGCCCAATGAAGGGTCATGGTGCCGTCGTGGTCCTGCGCTGCCGCCTGCACGCCCCGCAGGTCGTAGCCGCCGTGGGTGTTGTGGCGGGGCAGGCCGTCTGCGCCCAGTTCCACGGGCTGGGCGCAGTAATTCTCGAAGCGGAGCATCACACAGCCGCTCTGGTCATAGACGGCCACCCGCAGCAGCCGCTTTTCGGGGTCCGGCTCTGCCATGACGCACTCGATGGCGTTGTCCAGCGGCGCGCCCACGAGGGTGCACAGCTCCCGGGTCGTCAGGAACCCCAGCTTACTGCCATCGGCCACGCTGGTCATGTTGATGCCCCGCTGCTGGCAGTCCATGCTCTTTGCGGTGAGCAGGGTGTCCAGCACCGGATTGCCGGTCTTGTTCTCGGCCTCATACCGACGGATGCCGCTTTCCATCCGGGCCAGCGCGGCGTCCTGCTTGGCCCGGTCGCGCTCGGCACGGATGTCTGCGATCTGAATTTTCAACTCATGGTAGCGGCTGTTGATGAGCCGGATGCCCTCTTTGCTCCGCTTGTACTGCTCATACTGGCGGTGGAGCACCTCGTCCATCGCCGCAAGCTCGCTGTGGAGGGCCGCTTCCCGCAGCTGCTCGTGCTGGACGGTCAGGATGAGGACGCCGCAAATGTCCACCAGCGTGCGGATGTAGTAGACGCTCATGTCCACCTCGCGGTCGCCCAAGAACAGCAGGTTGCTCACCGCGAAGACCATCGCCGCCATGACGACGGCCACGAGGGCCGCTTTTCCGCTGATGACGATACGGCCCTTGGGGCTGGCGTGCTTGTGCTCCAGCAGCCAGATGCAGCCAAAGACCCCGCTGTAGACCACCGCCAGCAGCGACAGCGACAGGCCATCGGCCCCGCTGCGCTGGGGCCAGAGGAAACAGTGCAGCTGCCACTCGGCGCTGGCAGCCAGCTCGGCCAGAACAAAGGCCCGGGCGCAGACATACCCGGCCTCCAGCAGCGAGATGGTGCGGGTGAGCCAGAGGTAAAGGTACTGCATCGCCACCGCCGCCGCCATGCAGGGGATCCACCACGCCAGCGGGACGCTGCCCGTGGCCTGCAAAAAAGCGCAGAGGACCAGCGCCCACGCCGCGCTGACTGCGAGGGTGGCTTTCAGGCCGAAGCGGAGGCCCAGCGGCAGGGCGTAGATGCCCACGGCCAGACACTCGGCCAGCGCCGTGTAGAGGCGCGGGATACTGGGCAGCGCCGTCATGCGCCTCCACCTCCGATGTGGTCGGCCAGCGCCGCGAGGAAAGCCTTCCGCCGGGGCCGGCTCAGCTGCAATTCATAAGGTCCTACCTGCACCATCCCCTGCTGCACCCCCTTCACCTGCGCCAGATTGACGAGGTAGCCGCTGTTGCAGCGGGCAAAGGGCCGCTCAGCCAGCTTCTCCTCGAAGGCTTTCAGGGTGCCCGCCGCCGCGAAGTCCCCCTCCTCGGTGTAGAAGTGGACGCGGTGGCCCTCGCTTTCCAGATAATAGATGAGGGAGGAGTCCAGCCGCCGAAGCCCGCCCTCCACCGGCAGGGCCAGATAGTGCCGCACCCGGCGGCGCAGCTGCTCCTCCACCTTCCGGAGCTGCTGCGAAAAGGCAAAGTAGGGCACCGGTTTGAGCACATAGTCCAGCGCACCCACCGCGTACCCGCCGATGGCGTACTGGGCCATATTCGTGATGAAGACGATGATGACGTCCTTGTCCAGCTCCCGCACCCGCCGGGCCGTCTCCATCCCGTCCAGATGCTTCATCTCCACGTCCAGAAACAGGACATCGTACACCGGGCGGTAATCATCCAGCAGCTCCATCCCGTCGGCGAACTCCGTCACAGCAAATTCGGTGCCATACTGCCGGGTGTGCCGCTGCACATAGCCTTGCAGCTGCGCCCGCACCTCTGCCTCGTCCTCCACAAGAGCGATGCGTATCATTGCCGCACCTCCTTTTTCCGCAATTTCTCTGGTTTTTATTGTAACACGAAACCGGGCCGGTGGCAAATGGGAAGGCCCTTTTTCTGCCGCGTCCCCAGTCTAACAGCTAAACATAAAAGCAGCAGCCTCACTCTGCGTTCGGTGAGGCTGCTGTTTTGTTCTTTCAGGGAAGATCTCAGTTCGTCTTGACGGCCACGAGGATGCGGATCTTCTTTCCGCCTGCGCAGCCGAAGTTGTCGTACCAGCCGATGAGCTTGTAGTCCTCGGTGTTGACCTTGGGCAGCGAGGTGGCGAAATACTGGCCGTTCGACCACAGATAGACCTGCATATCGTCGGCGGTCTCATATCGCTTGTCCCCGCTCATGACCGAAGCCGCGCCCAGCCTGTCGATGACCACCGGCGAGAGCTGGAGCATCCGGTTGATGGCCTTGCCGTCGGCAGAGCGGCCGATGGCGATGCCGCCCGCCACGATGGGATACTTGGTGGAGGTGCTGTAGGCCACCTGCTTGCCGCCGGTGTAGCAGACGTAGGTGGCGCCCTCACCCAGATAGTTGAGGAAATCGCCCAGCGTGCCGCCCACGCTGTCGCCGGTGCGGCGGAGCACATAGCTGAAGAGCTGGTCCGTCTTGCCGGTGAGGGTGTTCCAGGTAGAGCTGACGATGCTGCCGTCGATGAGGCCGTAGAGCACATCGCTGGTGCTGGGCACCAGAATGTTCTTCACGTCCTGAAAGGTCTCCTCGTCGGTCTTCTTCACCGTGGTGGTGGTCGTTGTCGTCGTGGGGAGGCCTGCGGCCTCCTTTGCGGCGTCCTGCGCCTTCTCGCTGATCTTCTTGTCGATCTTCTTGGCGGCTTCGTCCGTCAGGCGGCGGACGGAATCCAGCGCGGCATACTCCCACAGGTCGCCGGTCACATCGTTGAGGATGACCCGGTCGATCTCACCGGCGGCGTTGGTGGTGTAGTAGCGGACGTCGTTCTCACTCAGCGTTACCCCCGATAGGCGGCTGGGGCGAACTGCCCCAGCCACACCCTCCGACGTCGTATCAAGGATCTGCACGTTGTCTGCAAACGGGGTGTCGCCCAGCGCGGTGCCGTCGGCGCGGATGGTGCCGCTGACCGGACGGGGCGAGATGGACTTAACGCTCTCGCCGCCCTCGTCCACGCGGACCTCCACCAGCTTGCCCGCCGGGAAATTGAGCTTATTGTTTACGTTGACGGTGCGGGCCGTGCCGTCGGTGCACATGATGGAGACGGCCTGCTGCACCTCGGCGCTGTTGGTCTCCACGAGGGTGCGGGATGAGGACTGCACCACGCCGTAAAAGACGGCGTCGGCCTCGTCCCCGGTGAGGACGGAGACTGCGGCGTCGTTCATGCCCAGCAGCAGCGTGACCACCTGACCCACGCCGCCGCCGGACAGGGAGGACAGCTGGTAGGCCACAGAGGGCGAGGCGATGGTGTAGCTGACCCCGGCCACAGTCACAGAGGTCGGGGCGCTGGCCGAGGGCGAGACCGCCGTCACACGGCCTGCGGCACGCTTATTGTAGATCCACAGGGTGCGGGCGCTCTCATTATAATAGTAGACATCATAGGGCGAGAGGGCCGCAGAGGTGGTGACTTCGTCGTTGCGGTAGATGGCCGCCGGGGCAAAGGGCAGGGCCGTGGCCGCATCGGCCACGAAGGGGCCTTTGACGTTGTCCAGCAGGACGGAGGAGATGTCCACCTGACCGTTGCTCACCGCAAAGCCCAGCGTGGAGGCGTAGACCTGACCACTGCCGTTCATGGCCGTGAGGGCATTGTAGAAGAGCACGGTGCCCTGCTCGAGGGTCAACACCTCGCCCTGACGGGCGCTGATGTCATTGCGCAGGCCCAGTGCGCTCGCCTTATTGAGCTGGGCCGAGGGGAAGGTGCCGCCGAGGCTCGCCACATCGTAGCCCAGCAGGCGGAGGGCCATGGTGCAGGCCTCCTCCAGCGTAACGGCATTGTCCGGGCGGAAGCTGCCATCGGAGTAGCCGGTCATCCAGCCGTTCTGGACGGCGGTGCGGATGTAGACGGCGTAGGGCGAATCGCTGTCCACGTCGCTGTACAGACGGCCGGTGCGGCCCTGTGCTGCGGCGGTGTCGCGGTAGGCCGAGAAAGCCGTCAGGAGACGGGCCGCCTGCCCACGGGTGAGGGGCGCGCCCAGAGAAGCGGACTGCTCTGCGGTCAGACCGCCCAGCGCCGTCGCCGTCTGGACTGCCGCGTTGGAGCCGACCGCCGAGGCGGGCAGCACCAGCATGGAAACCGCCACGCAGACGGCCAGCAGGAATGCGAGGAATCTTTTTTTCATGGTAAACTCCTTATAGAATCAACACCATCGCCTCTCCCTTTGGGAGAGGTGGCGAGCGAATGCGAGACGGAGAGGGCAAGCCGC
>ENA-OWYM01000064-OWYM01000064.1-human-gut-metagenome-genome-assembly--contig:-NODE-64-length-29314-cov-8.767080_pt1 | contig 29314 bp, 23 predicted proteins | sample MGYA00249748_ERZ652082 | MGnify/ENA primary metagenome ERZ652082 (study PRJEB26925, sample SAMN05827187) | human gut metagenome | biome: ENVO:2100002; feature: ENVO:00000062; material: ENVO:00002003...
GTCTCGTGGGCTCGGAGATGTGTATAAGAGACAGTTGTTGCCCCTACCGAGGGGAGCCTCTGGCGAAGAGGGAAAACTTTCCGGTATGCCAAGGCCTCTCCTCGGTAGGAGAGGTGGCAGCGCGTCAGCGCTGACGGAGAGGTTATCCTCCTGAATTTGGAATGAATGCCGCCCTGCCCCTGCGGCCATACTTCCGGTGAAACTAAGACACCGGAGGCTAGAGAGGATGTACAACAAGGTGGAACTGTGCGGTGTGAACACCGCCGAGCTGCCAATCCTGTCCGAGCAGGAGAAGCGCGACCTGCTCACCCGGGCGCGGGCAGGGGACAAGGCGGCTCGTCAAAGCATGATCGAGGGCAACCTGCGGCTGGTGCTCAGCGTCGTGCAGCGCTTTTCGCAGCGGGGCGAGAACATGGACGACCTCTTTCAGGTGGGGTGCATCGGCCTCATCAAGGCCATCGACAACTTCGACCCGGCCCAGCAGGTGCGGTTCTCCACCTACGGTGTGCCGATGATCATCGGCGAGATACGGCGATTCCTGCGGGACAACAACGCCCTGCGGGTGAGCCGCAGCCTCCGGGACACGGCCTACCGGGCCATGCAGTCCCGCGAGGAGCTGGAAAAGCAGCTAGGCCGTGAGCCGACCGTGGAGGAGATTGCCCAGAAGACCGGCCTGCCCCGCCGGGAGGTATCAGCGGCGCTGGAATCGGTGGTGGAGCCGTTGAGCCTCGAGGAGCCGGTCTACGCCGACGGCGGGGATGCCGTCTACGTCATCGATCAGGTGCGCGACCCCGACGGCGAGGACAGCTGGATCAGCGGGCTGCAGTTCCGCCAGACTGTGGCGGGCCTCACCCCGCGGGAGAAGCGTATCATGGAGCTGCGGTATCTCAAGGGTAAGACGCAGATGGAGGTGGCGCAGGAAATCGGCATCAGTCAGGCGCAGGTGAGCCGTCTGGAAAAGGCGGCACTGGAGCAGTTCCACCAGCAGACATGACAAAAGCGGCGGTACACAGCGCACCGCCGCTCTTGTTATCGGGGCTTATGGTACTTCTCCCGGGTGGCCGCGCCACCCCGCAGGTGGCGCTCGGCTTTGTTCCGGGCCAGCACCATCTGCACCTGCCGGAACAACTCCGGCCCTACCGTCCGCAGCCGCACCGACACGTCCTTGTGGACGGTGGATTTGCTGCATCCGAAGGCCCGCGCCGCCGCCCGCACGGTGGCTCCATGCTCCACGATGTACTCTCCCAGCAGCAGCGCCCGCTGTTCCGGATCACCTTTCATGACTGCTCCCTCCCGCCAAAATGTGCTTGTTCCAGAATATGTGTCCGGCTGGCCCGATATGCTGCCGGGGGCTTGACTTTTGACGCAGAGCGGCTATACTGAAAGCGGACATGAAAACAGGGGCGCCGTGAGGCTGAGATCTGCTGTAGGCAGAGACCCTTGAACCTGATCCGGGTAATGCCGGCGTAGGTAGTTTGCGGAAAGGTCCCGATTTTCACAAACAGCCCGTGCGCCTGCCAGAAAAGCAGACGCATTTTGTTTTTGTGTACTATTGTTATGAGAAGAGGAATCCTCATGTCGAAATCTTACTCCAAGACCCGGGTGCTGGTGGAGTGCGCGCTGATGATCGCCATCGGCACCGTGCTGTCCAACATCAAAATTTTCACCATGCCCAACGGCGGCAGCGTCACTCTGCTGAGTATGCTGCCCTTTGTGCTCGTCTCCTTCCGCCATGGCGTCAAGTGGGGTCTGTTCACCGGTCTGGTGAACGGCTGCCTGCAGATGCTTCTGGGCTTCTGGGCACCCCCGACGCCCACTTTCCTCTATTTCCTCGGCGAGATCCTGCTGGACTATCTGGTGGCGTTCATGGCGCTGGGCACGGCGGAGTTCTTTGCCCGCCCCTTCAAGAACCGGATGGTCGGAGTGGCCGTCGGTACGGCTGTTGCAGGCTTCCTGCGCTTTATGTGCAGCTTTTTGTCCGGCGTCCTCGTCTGGGGCAACCTGAATGAGGGCCTGAGCGCATGGACCTACAGCCTCGGGTACAATGCCAGCTATATGCTGCCGGAGACTCTCCTGACCGTGGTGGGTGCTGTGCTGCTCATCAAGGCGGCCCCCCAGATCTTCGACCGCCAGTACGCTAAGGCCTGAATGATACCGGAATAAGAGTCCCGCCGGAGCCTGAAAAGCTCCGGCGGGATTTTTTTGCACGATTTTGAAAAAAGATGTTGACAACTGCTCTTTTGACTGGTATAATAAACCACGTCGTCAGGGACGACACACCAGCTCTGGGGGATTAGCTCAGCTGGGAGAGCGCTTGCATGGCATGCAAGAGGTCAGCGGTTCGATCCCGCTATTCTCCACCAAAAAAGCACTGTACTTCGCAGGAAGTACGGTGCTTTTCTTTTTGCTGAGGCCGAGGGGGGCTGCATTGCTTCGCCTGCAGCGTTTTCGGCCCAGTGACACCCCGAAAAAAATATGCTGCCCCGGAGCAGACCGGGCAAAGCAAAGCCTCGGAAAGCTTTGGGGGCAGCATCTCTCATTTATGTTTATGGTTCGGTCAGGTGTGGGTGCAGAGGTACTCCACCCACGCGTCATACCCAGCGGGCAGCAGATGGTAGCCGTCCGGCTGGGCGTATTCGGCGATCAGGTCGCCATTCTCGTCGGCCAGCGCCTCCCAGAGGTTCAGGAAGGTGCAGCCCTTTTCCAGTGCGATGGCCGAGAGGGCGTCGTTGATCTCACACAGGCGCTGTTTGTAGAGGCCGGGGGACTTCTGGCTCACTTCAGGCCGGACGGGGGTGATGGACTGGACGTAGATCTTCGTGTTGGGCAGCGCCTGCGAGATCATGTCCAGCATCAGCCGGTAGTAGGTGAGGAAGCTGGAATAGTCATTGTCGGCGGTGAGCACATTGGTGCCCAGCAGGATGTAGAGCGCCCGGGGCTGCTGGGAGGCCAGCGCCTCCATCGGGATCTCCTTTTCGCCGTCGGCCCGGCGGCAGGTGGTGTTGTTGACGACGGCGTTGGGGCCGACACCCTTGTAGGCGCAGAAATGGGCGTTGGGCAGGCCGGTGTCGTACAGCTGCATCCCCTGCGTCAGGCTGTCGCCCAAGAAGCTGACGTCCGAAAAGCTGCTCCGCTCCACGGCGGGGCTGGCGGTCTGGGCTGCAAGGCGGAAATCCATCGCGGTCATGCCGTTGTCGAGGGTCTGGACGTTGAGGCGGCGGGCCGGAGTGTAGCTGATGGTGTTCCACTCGCTGCCGGTCAGCTCCTGCTGCAGGATGGTGGGGCCTTGCTGGGCGGTATTGGGGGACGGCTCACGGTGGAGACGCTTCCAGAGGATGCCCACAGCGGCCAGAAGCACCAAAAGGATGAGCAGCGCGGCGGTGATGAACACCCTGCGCCAGCGCCGGTGAAGGATGCGGCGGCGATATTCCTGATAATCTGCCATAATGTCCTCCTGTGGCGGAACGATAGCTTTCACCCTTATTATACAGCACCGCTCCGGCCCGTGCAACCCGTGAGGAAAAATTCCCATATTCAGGGGGCCTGCCCTTGCGTTTCCTATTATAAATATGATATACTAAAGTGAATCAAATATGATAGGGAGGCTTTCACGATGCCATTTACTCCGAAATTGACTTATAAAGGCAAGCCCCTCGTCCGCAAGGACAATGAGCTGTATTATGGCTGTATGACCGACCCGTATGTGCTTTATCTGCAGATCCAGTCCACCAAGACGGTGGGCGGCGTGGATGTGGCAGACAAGGTCCATCTGCAGCTGCTCTCTACCGATGAATCCAAGCCCCGTGAGGCCCGCGTGGCCCGTCAGACCACCAAGAACGGCCTGTACAATGCGCTGGACATCGGCAGCATCTGGCTGCAGAAGGCAAACGAGAACGTCTGAACCCAAATCGCAAGCTGCTGAAAGGGGCTGCCCCGCAAGGGGGCGGCCCCTTTTTTGCTTAAAATATAGTGATATAATATCAGAAAGTAGGAATCTTCTTTATGAGTATAATGCTGACAGCGGTATCTTTGTTTTCAGGAGCAGGTGGAATGGATACCGGTTTTGAAAATGCGGGAATAGATGTAGTTCTTGCAAATGAAATAGTCAAAGAGGCAGCGGAGACATATCGGGCCAATAGACAAAAAAACGTCATGGTAAATGATGACATTCGAAATGTCATGAATATGCTGGATGGATTTCGAGGAGTGGACTTAGTCTTTGGAGGTCCGCCGTGTCAGGGCTTTTCCGTGGCAGGAAAAATGAATCCGGATGACGAAAGAAGTAAGATGATATTTACATTCTTGGATGCTGTGGAAAAAATTCAGCCGGAAGCTTTTGTTATGGAGAATGTTAAGGCACTGGAGTGTTTTGATAAATGGGCCGATGTTAGAAGACAATATTTAAATAGAGTTCAGAAATTAGGATATAATTGTGTGCCTATTGTATTGAATGCAAGAGATTTTGGTGTTTCACAAAAAAGAGAACGAGTCTTTTTTATCGGTTTTCGAAATAATAAGGATCCATTTCTGGAATATCATCTGAAAGATTTGCTTGAAGAACAGAAAAGCAGACCTCCCGTGATACGAGAGCTATTGAAATCACTTGGACCGGCAGGAACAGAAAAAAATCCGAATACATGTAAGGCGAAAATAACATTTGCGACCAATCCTGTCCTGCGTAAGTCACCGTATGCGGGAATGTATTTTAATGGGCAAGGGCGTCCCATTGATGTGGATGGTTACGCAAATACACTTCCAGCATCAATGGGGGGAAATAAAACGCCTTTTATTGATGAAGAGTACTTGTATGGCTGTGCAGAAGAAGATTGGGTCGTAAAGTACCATCGAGAATTGATGGCAGGAAAAACAACACCCACAGAGAGAGAGGCACCAAGTCGTTTGCGTCGTTTAACCATAAGAGAGGCGGCGCGCATCCAGACATTTCCAGATAACTATATTTTCTGTGGGACAAAAGGACATATCTATACCCAGATAGGAAATGCGGTACCCTGTAGACTAGCGGAAAGTGTCGCCAAATCTGTGCTTAACTATCTTAGAAAAAAATAGAAGCAAAATAAAATCGGCAGTAGAGATGTCTCCACTGCCAACTTTTTATCGAGAGAGATTTAAAATAGAACGAGCAAGATTGTCTAAATATTGAATTGAGGAATCTTTAAACTTGTTTTCATGAGCGCTCCAAAGAATAAAACGAATAAATTCATGACAATTGATTTGTGGCAGAGTGGAAACTTGTAAGTCAAAGAAGCTGCGGTAATTTACAATGGAAAGTGTAAAATTACGAGAAAAATATTCAGTTTGGAGAGAGTGTGCGAAGTCTCCTTGCGCAAAGGCCTGTGGTCCTTCGATGAAAAGCATACGGTTGCCGCCAGCGGATAGGACTTTATCCGCAGCATGGCGGACATCGGTCTCTGAATATGCTTTATCCTTTAATTCGTTAGATAAGCATAAATCTCCATTGACATAGATGTCAAGATCACTTACTTCTCTACCAGAAGCGCCACATTGATTTACTGGATGGACTTCAACTAATGAATTTGGAAGATTAAAATGCAGATGGTAGATGCCAGCGACCAAAAGCGTAAGAATTTCACCTTCGAAACTTTCCTGAAGAGCACATTCAATAAAATAGAGCAGTTTTGATGGAAGGTTTACCGAGTCGGGAACAGAAAAACGTAGAGATGCTCTTTTTTGCTCACGAATGTGAATCAAACGCGAAAGAAAATAAATTAGACCTTGGTATGCATCGGAAGAAGTTTGGATTGATGGAAGATAAATGCAAAGAGCATTCAATATAGCACGATCATTTCCATTACGAACAGCATTGGAGGGACTTAATTCGGGAAAACGGGCTGGCTTATTTAAAAAAGGTTCGTTAGAACCACCAAGAGCCTTTTCAAGAGTCTCAATTTCAAAAGGAACGATGACTTTATGACAAATCGAACGGGCGTCATATGCACCGGAGAGCGAAGAACGCTTCTGGAGGCAGAGTGGATTAATGGAGTCATCGGAAGCTTTTGAAAGGAGTGCAGTAAAAAGGATATATTTATAAGTAAGGTGATTGTTATCAAGGACAAAGTCCAAAAAAGAAGAGTAGGAACATGCAGGAACGGGTGTAATAAGGGCCTCTTGATATGCTCGTGCAAGAATGACAGAGGCTTTTTCTTGGAGAGTCATATGTGTATCCTTTCGTAAGATCGTGATTGTGATGGAAGAAGAAGCTGGTAGGCCTCGACATGGAGCGCCTGAGCAATACTTTGAATATTTCCTAAAGAGATATTTCTTCGTTCCCGTTCAATAGCACTGATGTATGTTCGATGCAGGCCAGAAAGAGAAGCGAGTTCTTCCTGAGAAAGACCCAGTTGTAATCGATAATAACGGACGTTCTGAGCGAAAACATGAAGTAAATCCATGAAGAATACCTCCTTTGAAAGTATTATTGCGCGCGGGTGACAATACGTCTACAGACAATACGTCACGATAAGACGGTGAATGAATATTTTGCGTTCTGCGGAACTTTGTGGTATACTTAATCTGATATTTTATGCACAAAAGGCAGGAATGAAATTATGCTGCAAAATCCAGAACTGCATTATCTGGACAACGCCGCCACCACCATCGTTGCTCCCGAGGTGGCAGACGTGATAGACAAGGCCATGCGGGAGCACTGGGCCAATCCGTCCAGCCTCTACGCCCCGGGAGCGCGGAGCGAGGAGTCCCTGAACGCGACCCGCGCTGCTGTGGCCCGCACGCTGGGCTGCAAGTCGAAGGAGCTGTACTTCACCTCCTGCGGCAGCGAGGGCAACAATCTGGCCCTTCTGGGCGCAGCCCAGACCCGCACCTTCGGCAAGGGCATCGTGGTGTCGGGCTTCGAGCACCCCAGCGTCCAGCGCCCGCTGGAGCGTCTGGCCGCGCAGGGCTATCATGTCACTGTGGTGGCCCCGCAGCCTGACGGCACGCTGGACATGGGCAGGATGCTGGAAGCGGTGGACAAGAACACCATCCTCGTGGCCTGCATGATGGTCAACAACGAGATCGGCACCCGCAACGATGTGGAGCGTCTGGCCGCGGAGGTCAAGCGCCGCAACAGCCGCACCATCGTCCATGTGGACGCGGTGCAGGCGTGGATGCGGGTGCCCATCAAGCTGGACAACATCGACACGATGGCGGTCAGCGGCCACAAGATCCATGCGCCCAAGGGCGTCGGTGCCCTCTATCTGAGCGACCGGCTGGTGCAGGCGTTCCAGCCGCCTTACCTCGGCGGCGAGCAGGAGCGCGGCCTCCGCCCCGGCACCGAGAACCTGCCCTACGCGATGGGCCTCGCCGCCGCAGCCACCCGCCTTGCGGGCAGCATCCGGAGCCGCGACAAGGCCGTGCGTGCCCTCAACGACCGTCTGCGCGCCGGCCTTTCCATCTTCCCGGAGGTGGAGATCAACAGCCCGGCGGGGGCGGTGCCTGAGGTGCTGAACTTCAGCGAGAACTGCATCAAGAGCGAGACCATGCTGGCGTGGCTGTCGGAGAAGCAGATCTATGTCTCGTCGGCCAGCGCCTGCGGCAGGGGACAGCCCAGCCACACGCTGGCGGCGATGGGCTGCGACCCGCTGGCCATTGATACGGCCATCCGGGTGTCCTTCTGTGCCGACAACACCCCGGAGGATGTGGATGCCTTCCTCGAGCGCTTTGAGGACGGCATGAAGCATTTGCAGAGAATCAGAAAGTAAGGGGCGCGTTCCGGGAGCTTTCTCCTCGGACACGAATCGGGCCATTCCATCGCCCGCCCTATTGCCTTCGGCAACAGGGTCCCACCCCAGCGGACGGTCCTCGGAGAAACTCCCGGAACACCGACGAACGCACAACATAATATCAGGAGTAACTACTATGCGAGAAGTCATTATGGGCTATCAGGGCGAGATGTCCCTGAAGGGCCTCAACCGCAACCAGTTCGAATCGACGATGATGAAGATCCTGCGCTACCGTCTCAAGACGGTGGGCAAGTTCCGCGTCTACTGCACCCAGTCCACCTTCTACATGGAGCCGGAGGAGGACGACATCGACATGGACCTCGCCTTTGAGCGGGTGAGCAAGGTGTTCGGTCTCGCCGCGCTCAGCCGCGCCGTGGTCTGCGAGAAGGACTTTGACACCATCTGCCAGACCGCCGAGGACTATCTGGGCGACAGTCTCCATGGCATCAAGACCTTCAAGGTGGAGGCCCGCCGCTCGGACAAGACTTTCCCCATGACCAGCCCTGAGCTGATGCGGGAGCTGGGCGCTTACCTGCTGGGCAAGCACAACTACCTGCGGGTGGATGTCAAGAACCCGCAGTTCAAGGTCATCGTGGAGATCCGCGATTACGGTGCGTATATCCACGGCCCGAAAATACAGGGTGAGGGCGGCCTTCCGGTGGGAACCTCCGGCCGCGCCCTCAATATGCTCTCCGGCGGCATCGACAGCCCGGTGGCGGCGTACCGGATGGCAAAGCGCGGTCTCGGCCTCGACCACATCCATTTTGCGTCCCCTCCGTATACTTCGGAGCGTGCAAAACTGAAAGTCAAGGCGCTGGCCCAGCGGATCACCCCCTATACCGGCAGCACCAACCTCTTTGTGGTGCCCTACACCAAGCCGCAGGAGTACATCCGCGACAACGCTCCGGACGTCCTCTTCACCGTCCTGATGCGCCGCAGCATGATGCGCATTGCCAACATCATCGCCAAGAAGCAGGGCTGTGAGGCCCTCGTCACCGGCGAGAGCCTTGCACAGGTGGCCAGTCAGACCGTCAAGGCCCTGCAGTGCACCGATGCCGCGCAGGACCTGCCCATCCTCCGCCCCCTGATCGGCATGGACAAGACTGAGATCGTCGAGACGGCCCGCCACATCAATACTTTTGAGACGAGCATCCTGCCCTACGAGGACTGCTGCACTATCTTCACCCCGCCGCATCCGAAGATCCGCCCCGAGCTGGAAGAGATCCTTGAGGCCGAGGCCGGGATGCCCGGTCTGGCCCAGCTGGAAGCCGAAGCTGCCGAGGCCACCGAGCGCATCCGTCTGCGCATCACCGACGACGTGGAATTCGAGGGCTGAGCCATGACAGCAGAGATCATCAGTGTGGGCACCGAGCTTCTTCTCGGCAATATCCTCAACACCAACGCGCAGTACCTCAGCCGGGAGCTGGCCGATTTGGGCATCACCGTCCAGCGGGAGAGCACCATCGGCGACAACCATGGCCGTCTGGCCGACTTCGTCAACGAGGCCAAGAGCCGCTGCGACCTGCTGGTCTTCACCGGCGGCCTCGGCCCCACGGCGGACGACCTGACCAAGGAGACCGTCGCCGCCTGCTTCGGCGACGAGCTGATCTTCGATGCGTCCGAGTGGGAGAAGATCACCGGCTACTTTGCCCGTACTGGCCGCGAGACGACCCCCAACAACCGCAAGCAGGCGATGGTGCCCGCCAAGGGCCATAAGATCATCAACAACCATGGGACTGCGCCCGGCGCATGGTTCGAGCAGGATGGCCGCTGTGCTGTCCTCATGCCCGGCGTGCCCCACGAGATGAAAGCCATGTGGACTGAGAGCGTCCGCCCCCTGCTGATGGAGCGCCAGAACTGCACTCTCCACTCCGTCACCCTCCGGGTGCTGGGCGGCGAGAGCGACATCGAGTATAGAGTCCGTGACCTGCTGGAAAACCCGAATCCCACCGCCGCCATCTACTGCAAGACCGGCGAGTGCGAGATCCGGATTACGGCCCGCGCCCGCTCCGACGAGGACGGCGAAAAAATGTGCCGCGCATATGCCAAAAAGTTCTATGATACGCTGGGCGATGCGGTGTATGATGAGGATGTGGCCGGGCTGGAAGAGACAGTGGTGGATACCCTGAAGGAAAAGGGGCTGACCATCTCCACCGCCGAGAGCTGCACTGGCGGACTCATCGCCCAGAGGCTGACCTCCGTGTCCGGCTCCAGCGAGGTGTTCGGCTATGGCTTCGTGACCTACTGGGAGCAGGCCAAGACCAAGCTCGTGGGCGTGGACCCGGCGGTCATCGGGAAATACAACGTCGTGTCCGCTCCCGTGGCGGCACAGATGGCGCTGGGCGCGGCAGCGGCCTCGGGGGCCGACATCGCCCTGAGCGTCACCGGCGTGGCCGGCCCGACCGGCGGCGACGAGGTCCGCCCTGTGGGCACCGTCTATCTCGGCGCTGCCCGGGATGGCGTGGCCTATGTCAAAAAGCTCTTCGTCTCCCGGCCCGACCGTGCGCTGGTGCGTGCCCGGGCCGCACAGGTGGCACTGGAGCTGGGTCTGCGTCTGGCACAGGGCAAGATCCCTGAAGGGACGCAGGCCCTCACCGCCGCCCGGCAGTCGGACGACGCGGCGCTGGCCGCGCTGGACAGGGCTTTCGTCCGGGAAACATCATAATAAGGGGTTGATGGGATTTGGCAGAGGAGACCCGCTGTGTGCTGCGCCTGTACGGTGCGCCGCAGGGACGGCTGGCAGCTGCGGTGGCGCGGTTTGCGCCCCAGTGGAGGGCAGAGGCCCAGTGGAAGTGCCGGGGCGCAGAGACGCTGCTGGCTGTTCATGCAGACACGCCCTCTGGGCTGAAGAAAGCGGCCCAGAGCCTGCGCAGCAGCTTCGGTGCAGATGTGTATGGGGCAGGGGATACCAGTCTGGCGGCTGCCGCCGTGCAGGCGCTGGAAGCCCATGACCGCCTGCTGGCCTGCGGCGATGCCGCCGCTGGTGCTCTGCTGGAAGCCCGGCTTGAGAAGGTGCCCGGCGCGGAGAAGGTCTACGACTTCGGCACCATGAGCTACGCCGACGCCAAGACCGGCCCCCAGATCGAAAAGCGTGCCCGGGCCAAGCTCGGCGGGGAGGGGGACAAGCCCGAACCCGTCCGTCTGGCCCTTGCCCGGGCGCAGGCGGCCCGCCGCATCGTGGGCACAGAGCTGGCTGTGGCCTGCGCGGAGCGGGAGAGCGACCATGTTCTGGTGCTCAGTGCGAAAAAAGGCTGCTGGCTCCGCACGGTCTCCGCAGCGGACAACGCCGCGCTCTGGCTGCTGGACATGATACGCCGCGCCGCCGCCGGTCTGCCGCAGGCAGAGGGGACGGGCTTCCTCCCCGCCGGACAGGCCGCCCAGGACCACGCCGAAACCCCGCCACAAAAGAAGAAGCATCCCCTCCGCGTCCTGTTGGCAGTGCTCTTGCTGCTGGCGCTGGCGGCTCTGGGCGGTGGGTGGTATCTCACCGGCGGCGACTTTGCCGCCCTTCCAGAGCGGCTGAAGGCCCTGCGCCTGCCCGAGTGGATCACTCTCTGGCAGGCCCACGAGCCGAAGCCCGGCGCAAGACTGATATAAAACACAACGAGGCCGCTTCCCGGCGCAGAGTCGGGAGGCGGCCTCGTTTTTCTACAGCACAAAACCCCGCCGCAAAAGGGAGAATTCCCAATGCGGCGGGGCGTTTGTGTTAAAATACAGTCAAGTGACAGTGTTTAGAGCTGGCTCTGGTATTCCTTGCGGTAGCCTTCCAGCTCCTTCTGGTTGCCATAGACGAAGTGACCGTTTGCGATCTCTTCCCAGACCGGCTTGTCCACGCTGTAATCGTGGCAGGATGGGTCGTAGACCAGAAGCTTCTTCTTCTTTTCCAGACCCGGATCGGGGATGGGGACGGCGCTCAGCAGAGCCTTGGTGTAGGGGTGCAGGGGATGGAGGAACAGCTCTTCAGCCTCTGCAAGCTCCACGATGCGGCCCTTGCTGATGACGGCGATGCGGTCGGAGATGAATCGGACGACCGACAGGTCGTGGGCGATGAACAGGTAAGTCAGACCGCGGGACTTCTTCATGCTGTTCAGCAGATTCAGCACCTGTGCACGGATGGAGACGTCCAGTGCGGAGATCGGCTCGTCGGCCACGATGAACTCCGGCTCCATGACCAGCGCACGGGCGATGCCGATGCGCTGGCGCTGGCCGCCCGAGAACTCATGGGGGAAGCGGGAGGCAAACTCCGGCAGCAGACCGACCTCGTGCAGAGCGTTCATGACCTTTTCGTGCAGGTCATCCTGATCTTTGTACAGGTGGTGGTTCAGCAGACCCTCCGCCACGATGTACTCGACCTTGGCGCGCTCGTTCAGAGAGGCCATGGGGTCCTGAAAGATCATCTGCACCTTGCGGATGACCTCGCGGTCCAGCTCCTTGGGGATCTTGCCGTTGATCTTCTGGCCCTTGAAGAAGATGTCGCCGCCCGAGGTCGGGTTGATGCGGCAGATGGCACGGCCAATGGTGGTCTTGCCGGAGCCGGACTCGCCGACCAGCGAGAAGGTCTCGCCCTTGTAGATGTCAAAATTGACGTGGTCCACGGCCACGAACTTCTTTTTGCCGGAGCCAAAGGTGATCTGAAGGTCTTTCAGCTCAATCAGCTTTTCGCGTTCAGCCATTTAAGTTGGAACCTCCCATCTTTCCCATTTTTTCACGCAGGTTCTGGATGGAGTGCGGACGCTCGATCTTGGGAGCGCGCGGGTCCAGATACCAAGTCTTTGCCGCGTGGGTCTCGGACACCTGAAAGAACGGAGGTTCTGCCACGAAGTCGATGGCCAGCGCGTGCTTGTTGCGGGGCGCAAATGCGTCACCCTTGATCTCATTGAACAGGTTCGGCGGCGTGCCGTCGATGGTGGGCAGAGCCTCGCCCTTGGTGCCCAGCTGAGGCAGAGCCTGCAGCAGCGCCCAAGTGTAGGGATGCCATGCATCGTAGAAGATCTCCTCCACGGTGCCGTACTCGACGATCTGGCCGGCGTACATGACGGCCACGCGGTCGGCCACGTTGGCCACAACACCCAAGTCATGGGTGATGTAGATGACCGACATGCCCAGCTCTTTCTGCAGGTCGCGGATGAGCTGCAGGATCTGTGCCTGAATGGTCACGTCCAGAGCGGTGGTCGGCTCGTCGCAGATGAGCACCTGCGGACGGCAGGCAGCAGCGATGGCGATGACCACGCGCTGACGCATACCGCCGGAGAACTCATGAGGATACTGCTCGTAGCGGCGCTCCGGGTCGGGGATGCCGACCTTGGCCAGCATCTCGATGGCGGCCTTCTTGGCAGCCTCGCCCTTCAGGCCCTGATGGTGCTCGATGCTCTCCTGGATCTGCTTGCCGATTTTCTTCAGCGGGTTCAGGCTGGTCATCGGGTCCTGCATGACCATGGCGATCTTCTTGCCGCGCACGCCCAGCCAGTCCTTCTCGGTGAACTTGGTCATGTCGCGGCCCTCGTACAGGATGGAGCCGCCGGTGATCTTACCGTTGACATCCAGCATACCCACGAAGGTCTTGGTGAATACGGACTTGCCCGAGCCGGACTCGCCCACGATGGCCAGTGTCTCGCCGTCGTACAAATCCAGCGAGCACTTGCGGATCGCGTTCAGCTTTTTGCCGCGCAGGCTAAAGGTGATCTCCACGTCTTTGGCAGAGATGATCGGTTGTCTATCCATTTTTGTGATTTTCTCTCCCATCTGTTAAACGTGGTTGCGCGGGTCAGCAGCATCCGAGAAAGCGTTGCCCATGATATAGAAGGAAATGGAGATGATGGACACGATGGATGCGGGGAAGACCAGCAGGTAGGGGTAGTCGAGGAAGAAGCCGCGCACCTTGCTCAGGATGAGGCCCAGCGACGGGGTCTCGATGCCCAGACCGATGCCCAGATAGGACAGGGTGGACTCGAGATTGATGGTGGCGGGGATGCTCAGCGCCATGCGCAGGATGATGACGGAGACCAGATACGGCAGGATGTTCTTGGTCAGGACGCGCCACAGCGGGGTGCCAAGGCAGCGGGACGCGAGGTTGTACTCGCGGTCGCGGAACATGAACACCATGTTGCGGACGCGGCGGGCCATGACCAGCCAGCCGATGGCGATCATCGAGACGGCCATGATGGTGAAGCTCTGGCCGACGACCAGTGCGATCAGGGTCATGTAGATGATGTAGGGCACATTGTCGATGAGGTTGTACAGCTCCGTGAAGAAGCGGTCCAGCTCACGGACATAGCCCCAGATCAGGCCGATGATGACGCCGAGGATGCTCTCGCCCACGGCGACGATGAGGGCCAGACGGATGGACACCTGCGTGGCGTACCATACCTGACACCAGTAGTCGCGGCCGAGGTTGTCGGTGCCGAACCAGTATTCACCGTTGGGCTTCTGGAACGCCAGAGAGGAATCCGTCACCAGCGTCTGATAATCGTACTTGCCGATGGCCAGTGCGATGAAGGAGAAGACCACGAGGAACAGGAACAGGAACAGGCAGACGACAGCAGCCTTGTGCTTGAGGAAGTTCTGGACGACAGAACCCCAGTAGCTGTAGTTGGAGTAGCCGACACGCTCGGCTTCCTCCGGGGAGTACTCGACGAAGTAGAACAGTTCGTCCTGCTTCTTGCCCTCAAAATCCGATGCTTTTGCCATCAGCGTGCGGCCTCCTTTCCGGTCAGAGTAATGCGCGGGTCAACGAGCATCATCAGCACGTCGCCCATAAAAACACCCACGATGCCCAGCACAGCGTAGAGGATGACCAGCGTCTGCACGACGTTCAGGTCATAGCGCTGGATGGCGTCGGTCAGCAGGGGGCCCATGCCGGGGACGGAGAAGAACCGCTCCATCAGCAGAGAGCCGCCCACCGTCAGCAGGATGGACTGGGGGATATACTGCACCATGGGGACCATGGCGTTGCGCAGGACGTGCTTGAACATGATCTCGCTGGAGCTGAGGCCCTTGACGCGGGCCAGCTTGATATAGTCGCGGGTCAGCTCATCCACCATGTAGCGGCGGGTCCACAGGGCATAGCCTGCGATGGAAGCCAGCGACAAGCAGACGATGGGCAGCACGCTGGACGGGCCGACGTTGCGGGTCGAGTACAGCGTGGGGAAGCCCAGATACTTGGAGCCGAACACCAGCACCAGCGAATAGGAAACCAGAGAGGGCACCGCGTTGACGAAAACGGTGTAGGCAGTGCCGATCCAGTCAAAGACCTTGTCCTTGAAGGCGGTCTGCAGGATGCCCAGCAGGACGCCCACCACCAGCGAGATGCCGGCAGAGATCAGGCCGAGGCGCATGGAGACGCCGAACTTTTTGCCGATGACTTTTACGACGGAGGCACCGTTCTGGATGCGGCGGGAAGTGCCGAAGTCCAGATGGAGCAGGTCGTTGTAGAAGTGCAGCAGCTGGGTGCCGATGGGGTCGGTCAGACCGGCGGCTTCCAGTGCAGCGTACTTCTGCTCTTCGGTAAACTTCATGAGCTGTTCTTCCGTGAAGTAGTAGTCCGTAGGCAGGCAGCGCATCAGCAGAAAGACGATGGTTGCGATCAATAAAATTGTGACGAGCGACTGAGCCAGCCGCTTGACGGTGTATTTTAACATGATAACCAAACCTTTATAAAATAATCATCAGGCTTTGGTTGCTGCATCGAAAGCAGCGGAGAAAGCCTCGTACTCCTCGGTGGTGTAGCCGTCGCCCTGACGGGTCTCCCAGTTGACGGCCTTGTAGTTGCAGGGACCGTACATGGCGTTGATCTTGGTGTACTCGTTGACATGGGTCAGGCACCAGAACACCTCGTACAGGCAGGGGATGCACAGTGCGTTGTTCAGCATGGAAGCCTCAGCCTTTGCGAATGCGGCATAGCGTGCATCGGTATCGGTGACGATGGCCTTTGCCTCAGTGACCAGATCGGTGAACTCCTGATAATCTGCCAGCAGCTCCTTCTGGTAATCCTTCGGGTCGGCCTCGACGGCTGCGATCCAGGAGGTGGTCTGAGCGTAGTAAGCGTTGTCGTCGCTCAGGACTTCCTGACCGAGGAAGTTGACGGGATCGCCGAAGTCAGCGCCCCAGCCGTTCTGCAGGATGGAGTGCAGCTGGACGTTACGGACTTCCTTGTAGAGGGAAGAGACGTAGGTGCCGATGTCCAGCACGACGAAGTCATCGCCGAAGCTCTCGGAGAAGCACTGCTTCAGGACGGTGGCGGTATCCAGAGCAGTGGTGTCGCCGCTCTTGATGTAGTGGTAGCAGTGGACGGGGAAGGTGACGCCGATGGCGCTCAGCTCTTCCATGGCCTGCTTCTTCAGGTCAGCGATGTCGCCGCCGTTGGCACGCAGGCGGATCATGGTCTCGCCATCGTACTTCTCAGTGTCGAAGCCCATCTCCTTGGCAACCAGAGTGGTGTACTCCTCACCCTTGGTGTTGTAGCAGACGCCGGGCATGGTGTAGTAGTCGTTCTCGCACTTCAGGGGGTTGATCTTGTTGGTGCGGGCGTAGTAGTTGATGAGGTTGAGGCCCTTGTAGAAGCACTGACGGAACGCGCGGTTGGAAACAGCCTTGTTCCAGTTCTCGTCCAGATTGCCGTTCTCATCCTTGCGCTGGAAGTTCAGGTGCATCTGGAAGCTGTACTTGGTGGGGCGCTTCTCGCACAGGAACTTGTTGTGCTCGTTGTTGGGGTCGGAGGTGATGGTGGTCAGGTTGGACTCGGTCAGGTCGATGTTATCGACCTCGCCGTTCTCGTACAGCTGCAGGCCCATGGACAGGTCGGGGATCATGGTGATGGTATGATGCTCGAAACGGGTGCAGTCGTCTGCAGCGTAGTAGTTGGGGTTGGGGATGAAGCTCTTGGTGTTCTGCTGGATGTACTCCTCGATGAGGTACGGACCATTGTACCACATGGTGGAGTAATCGCAGGAGCGGAAGCCATCGATGCCCAGCTCGTTGATGAGATCCTCAGAGGCGGGGTAGAAGCTGTTGTATGCTGCAACAGTGTCGAAGTAGGGGCAGGGGCTCTTGCAGGTGAATACCAGAGTGTAGTCGTCCGGTGCCTCGACGCCGACACCGGCAGCCAGCATATCCTCGTAGGTCATATCGGCAGCAGCGTCGCCCTTGTCCTTGGTCAGGTCGTAGTACTCAGCAGCGCCCACGACGGTCTCAGAAGGCATGGAGGTGTTGAAAGCCTCGTTCTTGATGGCGTTCAGGACCCACTCGAAGCCCACGAGGAAGTCCTTGGAGGTCAGGTGAGACTTGACCTCGCCGTTGACGTCGCACCAATCGACATTGTCGCGCAGGTGGAAGGTCCAGACGGTGGAGTCCTCGTTGTGCTCCCAGCTGGATGCGATGGCGGGAACTGCCTTGCCGTAGCAGTCGAAGCTCAGCAGGCCGTCCCAGCAGTTGGTGGTGACGTTCATGTCGGAAGCGGACTGGCTGTACAGGAAGTTCCAGGTCTCCAGCTCACGGTTAGCGGTCTCGAAGGAGACGTAATCGGTGATGGCGTCGGCTGCGGGTGCAGCTGCGCCGGAGGCAGCACCGGAGGTGCTGGCAGCAGTGCTGCTGGAAGAACCACCGCAAGCGGCCAGGATGCTTGCAGCGCCTACAACGCCGGAAGCCTTGAGGAAGCTGCGGCGGCTGATGGAATGAGACTCAAAATTTGCGTTCATTGTGTTTTCCTCCCAATTATTCTTTCGTGTCTCGGCTCTATGGCGCAGGGTACAGTGCCCTGCCGATTTCCCACTCTTTTACGAGGTTATCTGCCCTCCCTGTATTGCCAGAGAATACAAAAGAGCGCAGAAACAGACCCCTCTGTCTGTGCCTGTGCTCCTCCCGTAAAATCCTTAACACGACATATATTGTACCATCGAAATAAATGGTTGTCAATGGAATGGAAATCGCTTTTTCTTCTAAAAGAAAGGAATACGCCGTACACACATGAAATAAATTTACTTTACCGCAATGAAGAGTGATGAAAATAAGACAAAGCGGCCAAAAAACAAAACAACAGGAGCTGTTCTCGAGGTGAGAACAGCTCCCGCTGTGTGGGATATAGGCCGGGGACAGGAGATCCCGGCAGGGAAAAGTTCAGAAAAAGTTAAGCTTTTGCCGCGTCGAATGCCTTGGCGAACTCCTCGTACTGGGCCGTGGTGTAGGCGTCCTCGCTGGTCTCCCAGTTGATGTACTTGTAGTTGCAGGGGCCGAACATGGCGTTGATCTTGGTGTACTCGTTGACATGGGTGAGGCACCAGTGGACGTCGTAGTAGCAGGGGACGGCCAGCGAGTTGTTGATCATGTAGGCCTCGGCCTTTGCGAAGGCCTCGTAGCGGGCATCGGTGTCGTCCACGATGGCGTTGGCGGCGTTGACGAGGTCGGTGAACTGCTCAAACTCCTCTACCAGCTCCTTCTGGTAATCGGCGGGGTTCTCCGCCACGAGGGGGATGTTGGAGTAGTTGACGGCATAGTAGGCGTTGGAGTCATGCAGGATCTCCTGACCGAGGAAGTTGATGGGGTCGCCGAAATCTGCGCCCCAGCCGTTGATGACGAAGCCGTGCAGCTTGGGGATGCGGACCTCCTTGGCGAGGCTGGAGACGTAGGTGCCAAGCTCCAGCTGGATGAAGTCGTCGCCGAAGCTGTCGGTGAAGCACTGCTTGAGGACGGTGGCGTTGTCCTGTGCTACGGTATTGCCGGCCACGAAGAAGAAGGGGACTTTCACCGGGAAGGTGACGCCGACGGCGGAAAGCTCGTCCATGGCCTGTTTCTTGAGGGCGGCGATGGAGTCGGCGGTGGACTTGCGCAGGTGGATCATGGTCTCGCCGTCGTACTTCTCGCCGTCGATGCCCAGCTCCTTGGCAACCAGATCAATGTAGTCGGTGCCTTTGGAGTTATAGCAGACGCCCTTCATGGTGTAGAAGCTGTTTTCGCACTTGAGGGGGTTGATCTTGTTGAAGCGTGCGTAGTAGGGGATGAGGTTCAAGCCCTCTTGGAAGCAGCGGCGGAACGCCCGGTTGGCCACGGCCTTGTTCCAGTTCTCGTTGGGGGTGCCGTCGGAGTTGAGGCAGTTGAAGTTGAAGTGGAAGTCGTAGGCGTACTTGGTGGGGCGCTTCTCGCAGAGCTGGTCATTGTAGGCGTTGGAGCTGTCGGAGGTGATGGTGGTCAGGGTGCTCTCGCTCAGCTCCAGCTCGTCCAGCTCGCGGTTCTGGTACAGCTGGTAGCCCACGGTCAGGTCGGTGATCATGCTCAGGGACACGCGCTCGAAGCGGGTGCACTCGTCTGCCGCATAATAGTGGGGGTTCGGGATGAAGCGCTTGGAGTTGTCGGCCACAAATTCCTCGATGAGGTAGGGGCCGCAGCACCACTGCTGGGTGTAGTCCACGCCGCGGAAGCCCTCGACGCCCAGCTTCTCCACCAGAGCCGGAGGGGCCGGGTAGCAGCAGACGTAGGAAGCCACGGTGTCGAAGTAGGGGCAGGGGTTCAGGCAGGTAAAGACGACGGTGTAGTCGTCCGGTGCGTCGATGCCGACGCCTGCGGCCATCATATCGTCGTAGGTCAGGGCCGCGGCGGCTGCGTCGTCCATCGCGTAGGTCTTGTCATAGTAGTCGGCTGCGCCCACGACGGTGGTGGAGGGCATGGAGGTGTTGGAGGCCTGATTCTTCTTAGCGTTCAGCACCCACTCGAAGCCGGTGAGGAAGTCCTTGCTGGTCAGATGCTCCTGCACCTCGCCGTTGATGTCCACCCAGTCCACGTCATCCCGCAGGTGGAAGGTCCAGACGGTGGAGTCTTCGTTGTGCTCCCAGCTCTTGGCGATGGCGGGGACGGGCTTGCCGTAGTTGTCGAAGCCGATGAGGCCGTCGATGAGGTTGGTGGTGACGTTGAAGTCGATGGCCTGCTGGCTGTAGAGCATATTCCAGCTCTCGATCTCGCGGCCGGAGGTCTCGTAGGTGAACAGCTCGCTCAGGCCCTTGCCGGAGGCCGCTGCACCGGAGGATGCAGAGGAGGTGCTGGCAGCAGTGCTGGAAGAGGAGCTGCCGCCGCAGGCGGCCAGCAGACCGGCTGCGCCCACAGCGCCTGCGCCCTTGAGGAAGCTGCGGCGGGTGATGGCGTGAGACTCAAAATCGTGGTACATATTCTTTCCCTCCTGTAATTGCTGGTACGGCTCTGCGCGCTCCGTTTCTCTATCCCGATAGTGCCAGTTTACTCTCCCACAGAGTAAAAATGGGTACAAAAAGGGCGCAGAGACAGATTTTTAATGACCTGTTTCTGCGCCTTTGCAGAATCCGTATCGGTTACAAGTATTCTATCATCCCATCGCCGGGAAGTCAAGAAAAACCACTCTGGTACGGATTGAATCTTATTGACTCAGCAGACATATGAAAGTGAAAATATTTCATGTGAAAGCTGAAATTGTATGACTTTTCGCGCCGGATCAGCCCTGAGAAGCCTGATCGAATGCCTTGGCGAACTGCTCGTACTGGACGGTGGTGTAGGCCTCTTCGCTGGTCTCCCAGTTGACGGCCTTGTAGTTGCAGCCGCCGTACATGGCGTTGATCTTGCTGTACTCGTTGGCGTGGGTCAGGGACCATGCGATGTCATAATAGGTGGGGCTGACCAGCACGTTCTCCAGCATATAGGCCTCAGCCTTGGCGAAGGCCTCGTAGCGGGCGTCGGTGTCGTTGACGATGGCGTTGGCGGCATTGACCAGATCGGTGTACTGCTCGAAAGCATCCATCAGGTCCTTCTGGTAGTCGGCAGGAGCCTCAGCCACCCGGGCGATGTTGGAGTAATAGTGAGAGTAGAAAGCGTTGTCGTCGTGGAGGGTCTCCTGACCGAGGAAGTTGATGGGGTCGCCGAAGTCGGCGCTCCAGCCGTTGATGACAAAGCTCTGGAGCTGAGGAGTGCGGACCTCCTGCGTCAGGCTGGAGACGTAGGTCTGGACGTCCAGCTTGATGAAGTCGTCGCCGAAGCTGTCGGAGAAGCACTGCTTCAGGATGGTGGCGTTGTCCAGTGCGGAGGTGCTGCTGGCGATGATGAAGTAGGTGGCCTTGACGGGGAAGGTGACGCCGATGGCGCTCAGCTCCTCCATGGCCTGCTTCTTCAGGGCGGAGATGTCGCCGCCGTTGGCACGCAGGCGGATCATGGTCTCGCCATCATAAGCCTCACCATCGAAGCCCATCTCCTTGGCCACCAGAGTGGTGTACTCAGCGCCCTGCGTGTTGTAGCACAGGCCCTTCATGGTGTAGTAGTCGTTCTCGCACTTCAGGGGGTTGATCTTGTTGTAGCGGGAGAACCATGCCTTCAGGTTCAGGCCGCGGTAGAAGCACTGACGGAAAGCGGTGTTGGCGATGGCCTTGTTCCAGTTTACATCGGGGGTGCCGTCGGCGTTGTTCTTCTGGTAGTTGAAGTGCATGGCGTAGGCAGAGGGGCGGGCGCGCTTCTCACAGAGCTGGCTGTTGTATTCGTTGTTGGGGTCGGAGGTGATGGTGGTGATGGTGCTCTCGTTCAGGTCGATCTCGTCCAGTTCGCGGTTCTGGTAGAGCTGGAATGCGATGGCCTGATCGGAGATCATGGTCACGGTCAGACGCTCGAAGCGGCTGACGTTGGCAGCATCGTAGTAGTGGGGGTTGGGGATATAGCTCTTGGTGTTGCCCTGGATATACTCCTCGACGATATAGGGGCCGCAGTACCACATATTGGTGTTGTCGCAGCCACGGAAGGTCTCGATGCCAAGCTCGTCGATCAGCACCTGAGAGGCGGGGTAGAAGCTGGTGTAGGAGGCCACAGTGTCAAAGTAGGGGCAGGGATCCTTGCAGGTGAACACCAGAGTGTAGTCGTCGGGAGCCTCGATGCCCACGCCTGCGTCCAGCATATCCTGATAGTGCAGGTCGGCGGCGGCAGCGCCCATATCCTTGGTCTTCTCGTAGTACTCCTCAGCGCCCACGATGTACAGGGTGGGCATGGAGGTGTTGTTGGCCTCGTTCTTGGAGGCGTTCAGCACCCACTCCAGACCGACCAGAAAATCGGTGGCGGTGATGTGCTCCTTCACCTCGCCGTTGCAGTCCACCCAGTCCACATCGTCGCGCAGGTGGAAGGTCCAGACGGTGGAGTCCTCGTTGGCCTCCCAGCTGGTGGCGATGGCGGGCACCAGCTTGCCGTAGCAGTCGAAGCTCATCAGGCCGTCCCACAGGTTGGTGACGACGTTGGCGTCGCTGAGGGTCTGGCTGTACAGCAGATTCCAGCTCTCGATTTCACGGTTGGCAGACTCCCAGGAAATGTACTCCTTGAGGGGGGTGGCACCGGTGGAGTTGGGGGCCTCCACGCCGGAAGCAGCCGTGCTGCCGGAGTTGTTGGACTTGCTGCCGCCGCAGGCGGACAGCAGGCCGGCGGCACCCACGACGCCGGCGCCCTTCAGGAAGCTGCGGCGGGTGATGTTGCGGGACTCAAAATCGATGTTCATTGAGATACGCTCCTCCGAGATATTGTTTTCCTTTTTTCCTATCCTAAATGCAAAAAACGGCGCGCTCCGGGTGCCAAAACGCACAAAGCGCCCGGGGCCGCACCTTTCGTATTCTAACATTGTGGGCAAAAGAAGTCAATGACATACAGCCCTAAAATAAAAACAAAATAGTAACGGATGCTTTTCTCTGAAAAATAACGGCAAAAAAACGGTAAAGAATGAAAAGAAGTCATACTTTTGCAGAACGAAAGATGGATACAACGAAAGTTGGAAAACGCAAAGCGGCTATCTTTTTTCACAAAATCATGCTACAATAAAAAAGAATGTTACTTCTATAAAAGGAGCGTCCTTGGATGAAAAAGCTGATCTCGATGTATCAAAAATATATGTTCCGCCCCGTTCTGTATAAATCTGTCACCCGGGTGTCGGTCGTGGCCGTCCTGATGCTGCTGTGGGACCGCTACGTCAGCGACGGCAGATTCACTATGTGGCAGGCCCCGGCCCTGCTGCTGGGCGTCGTGCTGCTGGCGTGGGCGTGGGTGAACTACCTCCGTCTGGACGGCGTGACCGTCCACCATCTGGGCGAGGAGTTCAAGGACATGGGCAAAAAGAAGAAGCTCCACGCCACCAAGTCCATCGTGGACTTTGCGGACGAGCGCATCGTCTCCTTCGAGGAGTTGGAGCCGGAGGAACGCATCTATTGCAGTATGCTTTCGAATTTGCTCTTGGGCGCAGCGCTGCTCATCATCAGCCTCATCGCAGGCGCAGTGTGAGGGCGGAAGACATGGCAGAAAAAAGCGAAAAACAGCTGGTGGTGGGCATCCTCGCCCATGTGGACTCCGGCAAGACCACTCTCTCCGAAGCAATGCTCTACCGTGCAGGCAGCATCCGCAGGCTGGGCCGGGTGGACAACAAGGATGCCTTTCTCGACACCGACACGCTGGAAAAAGCGCGGGGCATCACGATCTTTTCCAAGCAGGCCCTGCTGAAGACGGGCCGCACCGGCATCACCCTGCTGGACACCCCCGGCCATGTGGATTTTTCCACCGAGACAGAGCGGACGCTGCAGGTGCTGGACTACGCGGTGCTGGTCGTCAGCGGCACCGACGGCGTCCAGAGCCACACCGAGACCCTCTGGCGTCTGCTGCGGCGGTATCATATCCCTACCTTCGTCTTTATCAACAAGATGGACCTGCCCGGCCCGGGGAAAGAAGCCCTTCTGAGGCAGCTTTCCCGCCGTCTGGGCGAGGGCTTCGTGGACTTCGGTGCCCCGCAGGCCGAACGGGACGAGGCACTGGCCCTCTGCGACGAGCGCCTGATGGAGACGATGCTGGACGTAGGCGGCCTGACGGCGGAGGACATCATCCCCGCCATCGCCCGGCGGCACGTCTTTCCCTGCTGGTTCGGTGTGGCCCTTCAGCGGGAGAACGCAGGCGGATTGCAGGGCGTGGATGAGCTGCTGGAGGGGCTTGACAGATACACCCGTGCCGCCCCGGCGCTGGAAGCCTTTGGTGCCCGGGTGTTCAAGGTCTCGCAGGATGAGCGGGGCGAGCGGCTGACGTGGCTGCGGGTCACGGGCGGGGAGCTGAAGGTCAAGGCCCAGCTCACCGGCGAAGCGGACGGAGAGCCTTGGGCCGAAAAAGCCAACCAGCTGCGGCTCTATTCGGGTGCAAAGTATACGCTGGCAGAGGCCGTCGGGCCGGGACAGGTCTGTGCCGTCACCGGCCTGACCAAGGCCCGCCCCGGCACCGGACTCGGCGCCGAGCGGGACAGCGACCTCCCTGTGCTGGAACCGGTGCTGAGCTACCGGGTCTGCCTGCCCGAGGGCGCGGATGTCCATGCCGCGCTGGGCAGGCTCCACCGTCTGGAAGAGGAAGAGCCGCAGCTCCACGTCGTCTGGAACGAGACGCTGGGCGAGATCCACGTCCAGCTCATGGGCGAGATCCAGCTCGAGGTGCTGAAAAGCCTGTTGGCGGAGCGGTATGGGCTGGACGTGGAATTCGACTCCGGCGGCATACTATATAAGGAGACGATAACGGAGGCCATCGAGGGCGTGGGCCATTATGAGCCGCTGCGCCACTACGCCGAGGTCCACCTGAAGCTGGAGCCGCTGCCCCGGGGCAGCGGGATGCAGTTTGCCGCCGACTGCCGGGAAGAGGAGCTGGACAAGAACTGGCAGCGTCTTGTGCTGACGCATCTGGAAGAAAAGCAGCACGTCGGCGTCCTCATGGGCGCACCGCTGACGGACATGAAGATCACCCTCATCGCGGGCCGCGCCCACCTCAAGCACACCGAGGGCGGCGACTTCCGTCAGGCCACCTACCGCGCCGTGCGGCAGGGCCTGATGATGGCAGACCAGATCAAAAAGACTCAGCTCCTTGAGCCGTGGTATTCCTTCCGCTTGGAAGTGCCTGCGGAGAACATCGGCCGGGCCATGAGTGACATCCAGCGGATGGAGGGCAGCTTCGACCCGCCCGAGACCGCCCCCGACGGCCAGACGGCCGCTCTCACCGGCTTTGCGCCGGTGGCAGCCATGCGCAGCTACCCGATGGAGGTGGTGAGCTACAGCCGGGGCCGGGGACATCTGAGCCTGACGCTGGATGGCTACCGCCCCTGCCACAATGCAGCGGAGGTCATCGCGGCGGCGGGCTATGAGCCGGAGCACGACTTGGACAACCCCGCCGATTCGGTCTTCTGCTCCCACGGCGCGGGCTTCGTCGTGCCGTGGGAACAGGTGCGCAGCCATATGCACGTGGACAGCGGCTGGGGCCACACCGCCCCGCCGGCAGAGGAGAGCGCCGCCCGGCCCCGCCGGATGGCCGCGTACCGCGCCACGCTGGAAGAGGACGCCGAGCTGCTGAAGATCTTCGAGCGCACCTATGGCCCCATCAAGCGAGACCCGCTGGCGGCGTTCCGCCCGGTGCAGAAGAAGGAGCGGCCCGATTTTGCCGCCGAACAGTGGGAGATCGCGCCGGAATACCTGCTGGTGGACGGCTACAACATCATCTTCGCGTGGGACGAGCTGAATGCACTCGCCAAGGAGAGCCTCGACGCCGCCCGCTACCGGCTGATGGATATTCTTTGCAACTATCAGGGTTTCAAGAAGTGCGTTCTCATCCTCGTCTTTGACGCCTACCGCGTACCGGGCAGCCCCGGCAGCATCGAGGAGTATCACAACATCCATGTCGTCTATACGAAAGAGGCCGAGACAGCGGATATGTTCATCGAGCGCGTCACCCATGAGATCGGCAGGAACCGCCGGGTGCGGGTGGCGACCTCCGACGGCATGGAACAGGTCATCATTCTGGGCCACGGTGCGCTCCGCGTCTCGGCCCGGATGTTCCACCAAGAGGTGCAGGACGTGGAAAAAGAGATCAAGCGCTACATTCAGGGGGAGGCGTGAGCATGACACCGGACATCACCGCTGAATTTGTCTGGTCCCGCATCCCGAAGCGGGGCCGCGAGAGCAACAAGGGCAGCTTCGGGGCGGTGCTGGCGGTGGCGGGCAGTGCCTGCTACCGGGGCGCTGCGGCGCTGACCGTGGAGGGTGCCCTGCGCACCGGCGCGGGCATCGTCACGCTGGCCAGCGTCGAGCCGGTGATGGCGGCGGTAGCGGCCCGCCTGCCGGAATGCTGTCTCTGCCCCTGTGAGCCGGGGGCAGAGGGGGGCATCTCGCCCCAGAGCATCCCCCGCATCCTCCGGCAGAAGGCCACCGTCCTTCTCATCGGGCCGGGGCTGGGGTATCTGGCCCAGAGCAGCGCCCGCGCCGCCGAGACGCGGACGCTGGTGAAGAAGCTGCTCACCGGTTTTTCGGGCAGTGCGGTGCTGGACGCCGACGGCCTGAACGCTGCTGCCAGCCTCATGAATGGGGGCGAGGAGCTGCCCCGCCCGGCCAAAGAGCTGATCCTGACACCCCACCCGGGCGAGATGTCCCGGCTGACCGGGCTTTCGGTGGAGGCGGTCCAAGCCGACCGGGAGGGCATCGCCCGGCGATATGCCGCCCAATGGAACGCGGTCGTGGTGCTGAAGGGAGCGCGGACCGTGGTTGCCGGGCCGGATGGGCGGGTCTGCATCAACCCCACCGGCAACCCGGGCCTCGCCCGGGGCGGCAGCGGCGATGTGCTGGCCGGTATGACGTCGGCCCTGCTGGCCTGCGGCCTGCCTGCCTACGATGCCGCCGCCTGCGCGGTCTGGCTCCATGGTGCCGCCGCCGACCGGGCTGCTGCCCGGAGGGGCGAGTATGGGATGCTCCCGCAGGACATTTTTCCCCAGCTGGGGCGGATGTTTGCGGAGAACGACCGCTGAAACGTGGAGAACAACGCGCAAAATACACAAAATTTTAAGCTGTTTTCCGGCAAGTAATACAAAAGAGGTGTTGAATATGGTTGAAAAGTTAGAAAAAATCATTTCGCAGAGCCAGAACATCGTCTTTTTTGGCGGTGCAGGTGTGTCCACCGAGAGCGGCATCCCGGATTTCCGCAGCGTGGACGGCCTCTATCATCAGAAATATGACTACCCGCCCGAGACCATCCTGAGCCACACCTTCTGGGAAACGCACCCCGAGGAGTTTTACCGCTTCTACCGTGATAAGCTCATCGTCCGGGGCGCAAAGCCCAACGCGGCCCACCTCCGTCTGGCCAAGCTCGAGCGGGAGGGAAAGCTGAAGGCCGTCATCACCCAGAACATCGACGGCCTCCATCAGGCCGCAGGGTCACAGAAGGTATACGAGCTGCACGGCAGCACGCTGCGCAACTACTGCGTGAACTGCGGCGCGTTCTACGGCGTGGACTTCATCGCCGACAGCACCGGTGTGCCCCGCTGCCCCAAGTGCGGCGGCATCGTCAAGCCGGACGTGGTCCTTTATGAAGAGGGCCTCGACGAGCAGGTGCTGTCCGGGGCTGTCTCGGCCATCCGTCATGCCGACACCCTCATCATCGGCGGCACCAGCCTCGTGGTCTACCCGGCGGCGGGCCTCATCCGCTATTTCCGGGGCGACCACCTCGTGGTCATCAATATGCAGCCTACGGGCGCAGACGCCGAAGCCGACCTGTGCATCGCAAAGCCCATCGGGCAGGTGCTCAGCGAGGATGTGGTGCTGGAGGATTGAATAAAGGGTTCGTTTGATTTTTGCTCTGATGGTTGTAAGGGGGCGGAAACATGGCGTGCACACAGACGGAAAACTTCTATTTTGCAATCCGAAAAGATACAGGAACGCCAGTTCATATTTCACAGATGCTAGAAAAAGACAGAGGATTAGCTTGCAACTGTGTCTGTGCTGCCTGTAATCGACCACTTGTGGCGAAATTAGGGCGAGGAAAACGTGTCCGACATTTTGCTCATTACGCAGAAAGAGATATAGTGCTGGATTGTTCGGCGCAAAAGGCAAACGAAAGCGGCCTGCACCAGATGGCGAAAGAAATCGTCAAAGAGAGTGCATATATCAATCTCCCAGAAATTCAAATCAGCGCGCGGCGCGATTTATCTCGTAACGAAGACGATTGGGAACAGCTTCAACCATTGATTCTTGAGAAAAAGAGAAAGTTACAGTTTTCAAATGCAGAAACAGAAGTGCGATGTGACGGGTTTGTTCCCGATATTTATATTCCTATAAGAGATTCGGTGTTGCTTGTTGAAATTGCAGTTACACATTATGTGGATATAGAAAAATACAATCGAATTAAACGGGCAAAAGTGCCGGCGATTGAAATTGACATTTCAGACTTCTTGAAAAATACAGAAAGCTTTTCAGAAGATGAGTTGCGAAAAGAGCTGCTTGATTCAGTTGAACATAAGAGGTGGATTTATCACCGAAGAGAACAGGAAGGAATTCAGAAGCTTCGCGCACGAAATCAAAAACGAGAGTTAGAGTACCAAGCTAAATGCAAGCGGGAGCAAGAACAAAGGGAACAACAAGAAAAGTGGATTGAAGAGCAAAAACTTCATGAACAGCAAACGCTAGAGCTGTTTGACAAGTTGGAAGAAAATGATACATATTATCTTGCCTTCAGTAGAAAACTGGTGAACTCAGAGCAAGCATTAAATGAAATCAACAAACTTGGAATTTGCAGCTTACAATTCTCAAATGCGGAGGACATTCCATTTTATCTCAATATTCCGGTTTTTGGTGAAGTCGCGTTCAACTGCGATCGAAGAATCTGGCAGACCATTTTATTTGAAAATTTTATTTATCGCCGAAAAGAAAATTCAGTGCTTCAGCCGGATAAAGTGTACTTCTATTTTGGAAATGTACAAAAACACAGATTGAATCTGGATTTTGTCCATTTCTGGAAGAAGAAATTTCCGGAAAAAAGTTTGCTTCGATGTGCACTTGAGGAATATATGGTTCATTTATCTGGACTTGGTTTTATTGATAGAGCTTTTTATCAATACGCAATTGTGGATAGAGAATACTCGATACGACGATATACCTTAGAGCCGGAGAACACCTTATACGCAGAGTTTCTGAAACAGGCTCTTGCTCAAATGCCGCCGACAAATAATCCATTTGGCTACCTGCAAGAAGGCTGGATAAAAAAGTGCTATGAATTGAAGCAACAGGGTTTTTCATTAGAATAGCATGAAACGCATCTGCGGTTTCGCTGTTTTGTCAGCGGGCCGCAGATGCGTTTTAGTTTATGCAATCGGCAGGATATGAAAATCAATCAATGGTCGTTCTGGTTCGTCCCACGCCCAGCACGGCGGTGGAGATCTTTTTCCAGCTGTTGCAGCCGCAGACGCCGTCCACGCGGAGGCTGGTGCGGCGCTGATAGCCCCGGAGGGCCTCCTCCGTCCGGCTGCCGAAGATGCCGTCGATGCGGCTGCCGGTCTGGTAGCCCAGCGTCGAGAGGGCATCCTGAAGGATCATGACGTAGCAGCCCCGGCTCCCCCTGCGGAGGGTGGGGTAGCCCGCCGTGGTGCCGCTGCAGGCGGGGGTGCCGTAGCGCCGGTCGATGTGCACCCATGTGGGGGTCTGGCTCAGCGGCTCCACATAGCCCCATGCCCCGGTGCCCCGGGCTGCGTTGTAGATGCTGTCTCTTATACACATCTCCGAGCCCACGAGACCGATCAGTATCTCGTA
>ENA-OWYM01000069-OWYM01000069.1-human-gut-metagenome-genome-assembly--contig:-NODE-69-length-28272-cov-8.738385_pt1 | contig 28272 bp, 27 predicted proteins | sample MGYA00249748_ERZ652082 | MGnify/ENA primary metagenome ERZ652082 (study PRJEB26925, sample SAMN05827187) | human gut metagenome | biome: ENVO:2100002; feature: ENVO:00000062; material: ENVO:00002003...
ACGAGATACTGATCGGTCTCGTGGGCTCGGAGATGTGTATAAGAGACAGGCATTGGGGTTCGTCTTTTCCATCGCCACATGGACCTCGGGGCAGATGCCTACGGGGAGGACAGCGTCGGTGGAGTCGGTGTTGTAGCAGTCGTGGTGGATGTTCGACTCGCTGCTGCCCATAAAGGGGTTCGCATCCACGCCCTTTGCCGTCAGGGGCTTCAAAGGCAGGGCGGTGTCTTCGCTGTGGAAAAGGCCGGCCAACAGGCTGTCGGACTTGGCCGCGCTGGCGGTGGGGGCCAGCGGACAGGACAGCAGAGCGAGAGCGGAAGCGCTGAGGAAGCTGCGTCGGGTGATTTTCATGGTGGAGTCCTCCTTTAATTAGCTGTGTCAACCTCTCCGTCATTGCTTCGCAATGCCACTGCCCGGGTTGCGGCACCCAGCATCCGCAGCGCTTTGCTTGCGTCTTGCTGGCCGCGGCCCCAACAGCGACTCCCTGTTTCCGCCACTGGCGGCGGTCGTCGCCGTTGCTCCAAAAGGGAGAGGCTGGGCGAGGTTTACTCCAATTCTTTCAACGCCGCCACGACCCGCTGATACTCCTTCTCCACGGGAGGGAAGAGGGTATCTGCGCCGTCCAGCGTGCCGCCGCGGAGTGCTTCGGTCAGGGCGCTTGCGGGGGCGTAGAGGGCATCGAAGCCAAGGTTCTGGCAGACGCCCTTGAGGGTGTGGGCGGCACGGAACGCCGTGGGGGCGTCCTGCGCTTCCAGTGCCTTTTTCAGGTTCGGGAAGCTATCGTCCTGCAGGAATTTCAGGGCGAAGCGGCGGACGAAATCCGCGCTGGGCAGACGCTCCATCACAGCCTTATAATCGCCGCCAATGGCGGCATACATTTGTTCCAACGTCATTTTTTATACCTCATCCAAGAGAAGTTTCGTCAAAGGGTAGTCTTTTTTCTGGGGGGGGCGGGGGTATCCATCCCGGCCTCCTCTGCGAGGCGGTCTTTTACGTCACGCAGGCATTCCAGAAGCAGCGGGTTGAAGGTACCATACGTTCCGGCTTCCAGCTCGGCGATGGCCTGCGCCTGCGGGAGGGCCAGATGTTTGTCCCCCTTGCCGACCAAGCTGTCGTAGGCATCGGCCAGTGAGACCACCTGCGCCGCGATGGGGATGCTATCGCCCTTCAGGCCGTCGGGGAAGCCGCTGCCATCCCAGCGCTCATGATGCCAGCGGCAGATCTGGAGCGCGAACTTCACCAGCGGCTCATCCTGATACTGGGAAAGATTTTCCAGCATCTGCGCACCCAGAATGGGGTGGGTGCGGAGGATGGCCTTTTGCTCCGGCGTCGGGTCGGGGGCGTTGAGGATGCGGGCGTCAATGGCCATCCGTCCGATGTCGTGGAGGGCGGCCGCCGTCGTGATGAGGCGGCGGTCGGCCCCGGTCAGACCGTAGTGGTCGGTCTTCTGGCAGAGCCGTTCCAGCAGGATGCCCGTGATCCGCTGCACCCGGGGAATGTGGTGGGAGCTTTCGCCGTAGTGGACCTCCATGACCTGACTGAGGATGCCGAACAGGATCTGGTCGTTCTTCTCGCGGTCGTAGAACTGCTGGGATACCATGGCCCGGAGCCGCCGCTGACGGGCGTAGAGCCGGGTGATGTTGGTAACACGACGGTGGACGATGCGGGCGTCGAAGGGGCGGCTGATGTAGTCCGAAGCGCCCAGCTCGTAGGCACGGCGGACGGTCTGGGCGGAGTCCTCGCTGGAGATCATCACGACGGGGAGGTCTTCGAGCAGGCCCTGCGCCGCCATCCGGGACAGCACATCGAAGCCGTCCATGTCGGGCATCACGATGTCCAGCAGCAAGATGGAAAGCTCGGGGCCGCGTGCATCCAGAATTTCGAGGCACTCTGCCCCATTGGAGGCTTCCAGAACTTCGAAATCATCGGAGAGGATCTCGGAAAGGATGTCCCGGTTCATGGGCGAGTCGTCCACGATAAGGACCGTCGGGCGGTGGGCGTTCCCGGAGCAGACGGAGTTGGGGGCGACGTCCTCGGTGACGACGGTGTTCTTGCAGCGCTTGGCAAGATACATCCGCTTATCGGCTACCACCACCGCGTCGCTGATGGGGATGTCTGCGGCCATCACGCCGCCGATGCTGGCCGAGAGCTGCAGCTTGCTGAACTCGGGCAGGTGGGCCGTGGAGAGGCGCTTGCTGATGTACCGGAGCTTCTGGACGAAGTGCTCGGCAGGGATATTGGGCAGGACGAGCAGCAGCTCGTCGCCGCCGTACCGCACCAGCATATCAGTGGAGCGGATGCAGCGGTGGATGATAGAGGCGGTGAGCCGGAGCGCCGCATCGCCCGCCGCGTGGCCGAAGGTGTCGTTGCAGAGCTTGAAGTCGTCAAGGTCGATCATGGCGACACCGGCGTTGAGGTATTTGTGCTTCAGCTCCTCCTCATAAAAGCGGCGGTTATAAGCCCCGATGAGGGGGTCCGTGTAGAGCTGCTCGTCGGAGTGGAGCGTCCGCAGGGCACCAGAGTCCAGCGGAAGGACCATCTCGATAACGGACGGCTCACCGTCGATCTCGACGTAACGGGCGATGGCCTGATAGAGCTTGCTGCCCATCGTTTCCAGCTTGGTGCACTGGCATTTTCCGGCCAGCGCTTCGCGGCCCACACAGCTGGTGCAGGGGTGGGCGCTTTTCCACGGCGGATAACAGGGCTGCTCCGCTAATGTCTTCCGGTCGAGCAGACGGACGATGGGGAATATCTTGCGCAGGCAGGCCATTTCCTCTTCGGCCTGCTGGCGCGTCATAATATGGTCGGTAAGTTCGGACATGTGTCGCTCCTGTGATAACGGGGGGTGATGACGTGGGAGGGGGCAGAAAAACTGCGCACCTTCTGCGACAAACAATTATATATAAATCTATGTTACCACAAGGAGAGGAAGCTCGTCAATGCAGGAAGATGGATTTCCAAAAAGGAATGGAAGTTTCCCGGGAAACCTGACAAAATAGAAATTTGGCGCAGACCGATAAAATTGTTGCATCTTTGGGCAGAGGAGACAGAAGATCCTGTAACCATTTTGCAAGAAATTACGCACAGACACACGATTTTTGGACGCAAGTTGCACAAACATGAAGAATTGTGCTGCTTAACAAAAAGATTTTGGGATACAACAGAAGCTCTTGTGGAACACGCACAAAATATAACAAAGAATCTTGGTGATTTGTTCTATTGCGAACAGTTCCGCAGATGGTTATAATACAAACAGAAACCGCGAAACGTGCAAAGAGTGCGATTTGCGAAATGCTGTGACAAGCGTAATGAAGGAGAACAAAATTATGAAAATGATCTCTCGTCGTGACTTCCTGAAGGCTTCCGCTGTTGTGGGTGCTGCTGGTGTCCTGACTGCCTGCGGCGGTTCCTCTGCCTCTACCGCTGCTTCCTCTACTGCAGCTTCTACCGCTGCTTCCTCTACCGCCGCTGCTTCCGGCTCTGCCAACATCGGCGTCTGCATCTATCAGTTTGCAGATAACTTCATGACCCTGTACCGCACCGATCTGGAAGAGTACCTGAAGGATATGGGCTACGCCGTCACCATCGTCGATGGCAAGAACGACCAGAACACCCAGACCGAGCAGATCAACACCTTCCTGCAGCAGGGCGTGGACGTGCTGGTCATCAACCCCGTCCAGACCACTTCCGCACAGACCATCGTTGATACCATCAAGCCCTCTGAGACTCCCATCGTCTTCATCAACCGTGAGCCCGACAAGAGCGTTCTGGACTCCTACGCAGACAAGTGCTGCTACGTCGGTGCTGACGCACGTCAGTCCGGTACTTATCAGGGCGAGCTGATCCTCGAGACCGAGACGCAGGGCGACATCAACGGCGACGGCAAGATCACCTACATCATGTGCAAGGGCGACCCCGAGAACATCGACGCTCAGTACCGCACCGAGTACTCCATCAAGGCTCTGACCGACGCCGGCAAGGAAGTCGAGTGCCTGTACGAGTACCTCGACAACTGGGATCAGACCACTGCACAGCAGGACGTCGCAAACGCTCTGGCACAGTACGGCGAGAAGATCGAAGTCGTCTTCTGCAACAACGACGCAATGGCACTGGGCGCTCTGCAGTCTCTGCAGCAGGCTGGCCGTACCGTCGGCAAGGACGTCTATCTGGTCGGTGTTGACGCACTGAGCGAGGCTGTCCAGAATGTCGTCGATGGCAACATGACCGGCACCGTTCTGAACGATGACGTGGGTCAGGCTACCGCCGCCGCAGCTGCTACCAAGCTGTACGTCGAGGGCGGCAAGGTCGAGCAGTACTACTGGGTCGATTACGTCAAGGTCACCAAGGAGAACGCTGCACAGTACATCAAGTAAGCGGCCAAAACCCTATCGTTGCAAGGTGCGCAGTGAACCAATAAGGCTTGATTAAGAGCTAAAAAGCGCGTGCGTGCGAGAAAAAATCTCCGCGCACGCGCCTTGTTTTGAAAAGCCGATGGCAAAAACGGCACTTTTGAGACCCATAGACAAGGAGGCTCTGAGGAATGTCAGAATACCGTCTGGTAATGAAAGGCGTGGTAAAGACCTTCCCCGGCGTGAAAGCGCTGGACCACGCGCAGTTGGAGCTTCGCCCCGGCAAAGTCATGGCCCTGATGGGCGAGAACGGTGCCGGTAAGTCCACCCTGATGAAATGCATGTTCGGCATTTACAAGATGGATGAGGGCGAGATCGAGTACGAAGGCCAAAAGGTCAACATCCCCACCCCGCTGGATGCACTGAACCGCGGCATCGCAATGGTGCATCAGGAGCTGCAGCCCATCCCGGCCCGCACCGTGGCAGAGAACATCTGGCTGGGCCGCTACCCCACCAAGAAGGCTGGCCCCATCACCATCGTGGACCACGCTAAGATGTATAAGGACACCGACGAACTGCTGAAAAAGCTGAAGCTGGATATCAAGTCCCACGCAAAGCTGGGCAGCCTGAGCATCGCACAGATGCAGATGGTGGAGATCGCAAAGGCCGTCTCCGCAAACTGCAAGGTGCTGATCCTGGACGAGCCGACCTCCTCGCTGACCGCGAACGAAGTCGAGTCGCTGTTCCGCATCATGAACGAGCTGAAGGAGCAGGGCGTCGCTCTGGTCTACATCAGCCATAAGATGGACGAGATCAAGGTCATCGCCGACGAAGTCACCATCATGCGTGATGGCCACTACATCGGCAAGTGGGACGTCGCCAACATGACCAAAGAGGAGATCATCGCCAAGATGGTCGGCCGTGAGCTGTCCAACCTGTATCCCCCGCTGGAAAATCACCCCTCCGATGAGATCATGATGAAGGTGGAGGACTTCACCTCCATCCATCCGCGCTCCTTCCGCCACTGCAGCTTCGAGCTGAAGAAGGGCGAGATCCTTGGCGTGGCAGGTCTGGTGGGCGCACAGCGCACCGAGCTGATGGAGGGTATCTTCGGCCTGCGTGCCCACACCTCCGGCAAGGTGTGGATCAAGGGGCAGGAGGTCAACATCAAGCAGCCCCGCGACGCCATCCAGCACAGCGTGGCTCTGCTGACAGAGGATCGCCGCGCGACCGGCATCATGGGTGTGCTGAGCGTGGCCGATAACATCTCCATCGCCTCGCTGGATGCGCTGCGCAAAGGGCCTATCATGCTGGACGATAAGAAGATCCTCGAGTTGGTGGCCACCAACAAAGAGAAGATGGCCATCAAGGTGCCCAGCCCCAAGACGGCGATCAAGAGCCTGTCCGGCGGCAACCAGCAGAAGGTGCTGATCGCCCGCTGGCTGGCCAACAACCCCGATGTCCTCATTCTGGACGAGCCTACCCGAGGCATCGACGTCGGCGCAAAGTACGAGATCTACTGCATCATCGCCGACCTGGCCAAGCAGGGCAAGAGCATCATCATGATCTCCTCGGAGATGAGCGAGATCATCGGTATGTCCAACCGCGTCATGGTCATGTGCGATGGCCGCATCACCGGCTTTATCGACGGCAAGGACGCTACGCAGGAGAACATCATGGCTCTGGCGACCCAGTTTGAGACCGCGCCCGAAGCGGCGGCGGCCAATCAGTAAACAAGGAGGCTGTCTATCGTGGAAGCTACCAAGAAAGTAACGGGCAAGTCTGTAAAGAAGTGGCTGGGCAACAACGCCATCATCGTCCTGATGCTGGCCGTGTCCCTCATCGTCGGCATCATCCATCCCAACTTCTTCGCACTGGCCAATATCATCAACCTGTTCAAGAATGTCTCGATCCGCTACATCATCGCGCTGGGCATCTCCGGCTGTCTGATCACCACCGGCAACGACCTGTCCGCAGGCCGTCTGGCTGGTTTTGCCGCCTGTCTGGCCTGTATCTTCGCCCAGACCGAGGGCGCTGCCGGCAAGTTCTACCCCAATATGCCCACTCTGCCCACCCCCGTGGTCTTCATCCTCGTCATCGCCATCTGCGCCATCGTGGGCCTGTGCAACGGCCTCGTGGTCAGCTACCTGAAGGTCCAGCCCTTTATCGCTACGCTGGGTATGCAGCAGGTGGTCTACGGTATCTGCCTCGTCTACACCGGCGGTACCCCCATCGGCTCTCTGAACAAGGACTTCACCTCTCTGGCCTCCAACACCCTCTTCGGTGTTCCTGTGCTGATCATCATCGCCCTCTTCGTGGCCTGCTGCTTCTGGTTCCTGTACAACAAGACCCGTCACGGCAAGTATATGTACGCCATCGGCGGCAACGAGGCTGCTGCTGAGGTGGCCGGTGTCAATGTTTACGCCACCAAGATCCGCATCTACATCCTGGCCTCCTGCATGTTCGGTCTGGCAGGCTGCCTGCTGGCTGCAAAGTCCGGCGGCGCATCCGTCAACACTGCAATGGGCTATGAGCTGGACGCCATCGCAGCTTCTACCATCGGCGGCGTCTCCACCACCGGCGGCGTCGGCACGGTCCCCGGCATCCTCGTCGGCGTGCTGGTCTTCGAGCTGATGAAGGTCGCTCTGCAGTTCATGAACGTCAACTCTTCTTACACCTACATCGTGCAGGGCCTTGTCATCATCGTGGCTGTCGCCATCGATATTCGCAAGTACCTCGCAAAGAAGTAAATCCCCCGGAAGAGAGCGCTTATCGGGCCGCCCACTCGTTGCAGTGGGCGGTCCACTTTGTTATAATAGGAATAGCCCTCTCAGGCGCTCACGCGCCAGCTCTCCCAGAGGGAGAGCCTTCCCGAAGGGGAGAACACCATCTAAAAACAGGAGACACAACTATGACCGAAAAAGAACAAGCCGCCCGCGAGGCGGAGCTGGCCCGGCGGGAAGCCGCTCTGGCAGCCCGTGAAGCTCAGCTGGAACAGGAGCAGGCCAAGCTCGAAGCAGCCCGTGCAGAGGCTCCGAAGGGCCGCAAAACGCTGCTGAACAACAACGACCCCGATTTCGTCAACCCCAAGGAAAAGCTCTACGACAAATTTCCCCTGACGGTGCACCAGATGGATATTATCATCGGGGTGCTGTTCGCCCTCATCGTCCTGTTTCTGGTGCTGGGCATGACCCATACCAGCTTTTTCGGGCTGTTCGGCGGCTGAACTGCCGCCCTCCCCGGGGTGCACCTGCAACAATAAGCGCAGAAAAAAGCCCTTCGCCAGACAAAAATGGCGAAGGGCTTTTGCTGTTGCCGGGAGCGTTTACAGCAGGACGTACTTGAGGATGAAGAGGATGGTCAGAACGTACATCAGGGGACTGATCTTCTTCTCCTTGGCCTTGCCGGTGACGACATTGATGATGGTCCAGGAGATGACGCCGATGGCGATGCCCTCCGAGATGCTGTAGGCAGTGGGCATGGCCAGAATGGTCAGGAAGGCGGGGATGCCCTCGCTGGGCTCAGAGAAGTCGATCTTGACGGCAGAACCCATCATGTAGAAGCCCACGATGATGAGGGCCGGAGCGGTAGCGAAGGAGGGGATGGTCAGGAAGAGGGGGCTGAACACCACGGCCAGCAGGAACAGCACGCCGGTGGTCATGGAGGTCAGGCCGGTGCGGCCGCCCTCGGTGACGCCGGAAGCGCTCTCGACGAAGGTGGTGGTAGTGGAAGTGCCCAGCACAGCACCGGCGCAGGTGGCGATGGAGTCGGCCATCAGCGCGCCCTTGATGTGGGGCAGCTTGCCCTCCTCGTCCAGCATATCGGCCTTGGAAGCGACGCCGATGAGGGTGCCCAGCGTGTCGAACAGGTCAACGAAGAGGAAGGAGAACATGACGGCGAAGAAGTTCAGGATGCCCACGCCGGAGAAGTCGGTCTTGAACACCTGCCCGAAGGTCTTGCCCAGTGCGGAGAAGTCGAAGCTGACAAAGCTGGTGGGGATGACGGAGTACATCCCTGCGTCGGGGTTGGGGATATAAATGCCAGTCAGCTCGCAGACGATGCCGAGCACCCATGTGATGAGGATGCCGTAGAGGATGCCGCCCTTGACGTGCTTCACCAGCAGGATGGCAGTAATGACCACGCCCAGCAGAGCGAGGATAGCGCCCACGCCCACAGAGGAGAAGGTCTCACCCTTGAAGTGCTGGTAGGTGACGAGGGTGGAGTCGCTGTTGACGATGAGCTTGGCATTCTGCAGGCCCACGAAGGCCACGAACAGGCCGATGCCCACGCTGACGGCGCTCTTGAGGGTCATGGGGATGGCGTTGAAGATGCCCTCACGCACATTGGTCAGGCTCAGCACGATGAAGATGATGCCCTCGACGAAGACGGCCATCAGGGCCAGCTGCCAGCTGTAGCCCATCGTGAGAACGACGGTGTAGGCAAAGTAGGCGTTCAGGCCCATGCCGGGGGCCAGCGCGAAGGGGTAGTTGGCCAGCAGAGCCATCAGGGCAGTGCCCACGAAGGATGCCAGCGAGGTGGCGATCAGGACTGCGTTGGCATCCATGCCGGAAGCGGAAAGGATGCTGGGGTTGACCGCAAGGATGTAGGCCATCGTCATGAAGGTGGTGATACCGGCCATGACTTCGGTCTTGACGTCGGTGTGGTTCTCTTTCAGGTGAAAGATTTTTTCGAACATGAAAGTTCCTCCTGTCTTTGTGTGAAACTCCCGCCGCCCGCAAGCAGCCGGGAAAGAACAAAGCCTATTGTAGCACGGACGTCCGATATTTGTCCACCGGAAAAATACAAAAAAGTCACGTTTTTGCAAAAGATGATGAATGAGTATGACTCTTAGGGCGCTTATTCCGGTGAGCGTATGTGAAAATATCCATCATGCCGCCCATGGACTTGTGCCGCAGACGGCCTTGGCGCGGGGAACGGTAACGTCGGAGAGCGTGTCTTTTTCTTGGGAAATATCAAAATAGCTGTTGACAAAACGGGAAAGCTATGATAGACTAAACAAGTCGTCCGGCAACGGACACGAAAATGAATAAGGGCGTGTTCCCGAGTGGCCAATGGGGACAGACTGTAAATCTGCTGCTTTCAGCTTCGGTGGTTCGAATCCACCCGCGCCCATGAAAAAACCGCTGGTGTAGAAATACACTGGCGGTTTTCTTTTGCATAAATGTTAGACTCACACTGGCGGGTGGATTCGAACAGCTGCGGCGCTGTCGCAGAAGACAGCGCAAAAACAGCCCAGTGGGCTGTTTTTAGCAGCGCGGCTTGCGTAATCCACCCGCGCCCATGAAAAAACTGCTAGTGTGGAGATACACTGGCGGTTTTCTTTTGCATAAGCGTCAGACTCATGATAGTGATAGAGACCACGACCTTTCTCTTGATTGACAAATATAATTATATTTGTTATACTGTTCTTGAGGAGATGATAAAGTGAAAAGCTACTCTTCCCGAGAGGTCATAAAGGCGCTCAAGGCCGACGGCTGGTACGAGGTCAACTGTGTGGGAAGCCACCATCAGTATAAGCACCCCACCAAGCCCGGCCGTGTCACCGTAAAAGACCCAGACAAAGACATTCCCCGGGCCACACTGAATCGTATCGAGCAGCAGTCCGGTCTCAAATTCCGCTGAATGATAGGAGGCTTTTCTGATGAAAAAGAATCTTCCCGACCGTTATTTCTATCCTGCCGTGTTCATCTATGAGGACGGGCAGGAGATCGCCGTCGATTTTCCCGACCTCGGTGTTGCCACCAGCGGCACGTCTGAGGACGATGCTCTGCTCTCGGCCCGAGAACTGCTTGGCTGCGTGATGTGCGGGCTGGAGGAGGATGGCGAGCCTATCCCGGCCCCCTCCGCCCTGTCGGACATCTACCCCAAGGACAACGAGCGGGTGGTGCTGGTCGATGCCTATATGCCCTCCGTCCGGCTGGCCAGCGTCAATCGCTCCGTCAACCGCACGGTCACTCTCCCGGCGTGGCTCAACGCCGCAGCCCTTGAGCGCAATGTGAATTTCAGCCAAGTCCTTCAGGACGCTCTGAAGCATCAGCTCCATCTTGCCTGAAATCAATAGCTTTCCAAGGCAGCCCCACCCCGGGGCTGCTTTTTGTTTTGCCCTGCGACAACCGGGTCGGGAGACCGCTCTGCCAGCTGGGCGAATATGGTACGAAAAAAGCGTCCCTGCCCGGATGGGCAAGGACGCTTGAGGGATTTGGTTGTTGCTGTCCTATCTCTTCGTAGACAGGACACCTGAGACGGATTTCAGGGGCTTCATCCCAGCCGCGCAGCGGCTGTTTTCACAGAGCAGAAGCTCTTGAAAAAATTACTTGACGTACTCGACAGTGTACTCGAAGCCGTACTCTTCTTGCAGCTTCTTGACGGCAGGCTCGCAGTCCTCGATGAAGGTGGGGGCGTAGACGGAAGCGCCGTTGTGGGTCTTCTTGTAGTCCTCGACGATCTGCTGCAGCTTTGCCCAGCCCTCGTTGGCCTTGGCGTTATCGACGCTGTCGGGGAAGTTGATGATAAATTCGCGGTGAGAAGGGATACGAGCTTTCATAGTAGGTTTCTCCTTATGAAAAATATGAATTCAAATTTATACAGAAACAGGAAAATGCCCTGAATCTTACAGTTGGTAGACCGCCCGGGCGTTCTGGGCGGTCTGACGGAAGATCTCTTCCGGGGAGAGGCCCTTGACGCTGGCGATGTACTCGCCGACGTAGCGGATGAGGGAGCTGTCACAGCGGGTGCCCCGCACCGGCTCGGGGGCCATGTAGGGACAGTCCGTTTCGAGGACGATGCGCTCCAGCGGCAGGGCGGAGATGGCTTTCGCGGCCCGCTTCGCCCCCTTAAAGGTGCAGGCACCGCCGAAGCCGAAGTACAGGCCCTGCGCAGCCAGCCATTCGGCGTCCTCCGCAGAGCCGGAATAGCAGTGGACGATGCCCTTGGGCTGGTATTTTTTCAGCAGGGCGTAGACGTCGGCGTGGGCGCTGCGGTCGTGGACGATGATGGGCTTGTCAAGCTCGAGGGCCAGCCGCAGCTCGGCCTCGAAGAGGGCCAGCTGGGCGTCCTTCGGGACGGGCCAGTGATAGTCCAGCCCGCACTCGCCTACGGCCACCACCTTCGGGTCGTCGTAATAGGGCGCAAGGGCCTTCATCTCAGCGGCCCAGTCGCCGCCGAAGACGGAGACCGTCGGGGCAGGCCCCTCCGCGCCGCAGTCCTCGGGGGCCAGCAGGCTCTCGGGGTGGATGCCGATGGCGGCGTACACCCACGGATAGCGGTGGGCCAGCTCCATCACCCGGGGGGCGTCCCCGGAGTGGGTGGCCTGCTCGCAGACGCCCACGACGCCCTTTTCAGGCAGGCTGTCCAGCAGGGCGAAGCGGTCGGCGTCGAAGGCGCGGGCGCTGTAGTGAGCATGGGTGTCGAAGATGGGGCCGGTCATGGAGCCTCCTTCTTGGCGGGGGCCTTGTTCACCAGCCAGATGCCGACGCAGACGAAGACCAGCGCGGCCAGATACTGCCAGCGGAACAGCGGCTCGCCGTTGAGCACAGCGCTCAGCAGGACGTTGACCACCGGGTTCACGAAGCCGAAGATGGCGATGCGGCTGACGGGGTTGTTCTTCATCAGCAAGGCCCAGAGCAGATAGCCTGCGCCGCAGATGAAGGCCAGATACAGCAGCACCAGCACCCCCAGCGGGGTCACACTGCCCAGACGCCCACCGAGGGCCGTGCCCAGCACAAAGAGCGCTGCGCCGCCCACGAAGAGGTTCAGGAAGCAGACCGCGAAGCTGTCCGCCTTTTTGGTGACGGACTTGTTCCACGGGCCGGACAGGGTGAAGACGACGGTGGCCAGCAGCATACAGAAGACGCCCCAGCCGCTGCCGCCGCCGTGGTTGCCCAGCGTGCCGATGAGGACGCCTGCAAAGCCGACGGCGCAGCCCAGTGTCTTTGCGGGGGTCATCCGGTCGGCATTGCCGTAGAGGAAGTGGGCGAAGATGACGCCCAGAAAGCTCTGGGTGCTGTTCAGGATGCCGCCGAAAGCGCCGGTGAGCATCGCTACGGCGATGTAGTAGAAGGCGTACTGGAGGGTGGTCTGCCACAGGCCCAGCACACAGCACTCGGCAAAGACCCGGCCCCTCGGGAGGGTGGGTGCCCGGCTCTGGAGCAGGGTGCTGCCCAGCAGAACGAGAAGGCTGCCCAGCATGAACCGCACACCGGCGAAGCAGAAGATGGAGGCCGTGTTGCTGGGGTCGATGGCAAAGAGGCGGTAGCCCATCTTGATGAAGGGGAACGCGCAGCCCCACAGCACGTTGCAGAAGATGGCCAGCAGCACCGCGAACACCGGCGTGCCGAAGATCTGATCGAGCCGCTGGGCGCGGGTCAGGGACGTGTTCTCCATGGCTCAGTGGATGCGGGCACCCACGGGGGTGTCGTCGCTGTAGAAGGGGATGGAGCAGCCGCCGTCGGCGGTGTCGGCGGCAAAGATCATGCCCTCGCTGACGTACTTACCCTTCATCATCGGGCGGGGGGCGAGGTTGCAGACGATGCCGAGCTTCTTGCCGATGAGGTCCTCCGGCTTGAACCACTTGGCGATGCCGGACAGGATGCAGCGCTCCCGCTCGCCATCAAAGACGGTCAGGTGGAGCAGCTTCTTGCTCTCCTTCAGGTTCTCGCAGGCGCGGACCTCGGCCACGCGCAGCTCCACCTTGCAGAAGTCGTCGTAGGAGATCTCGGCCTCGTGGGTGAAGTCCACGCTGCTCTCCTCTGCGGGGGCAGCGGCCTTCTTCTCGGCCTCCTCCTTGGCCTTTTTAGCGGCCTCGGCAGCGGCTTTCCGCTTCTCGTCCTCTTCCTTCAGGTGGGCGATCTCCTTTGCCACGTCGATGCGGGGGAACAGGGCCTCGCCCTTGTGGACGGTATAGCTCTCCTGTGCGCCGTAGACGGCCTTGGTCAGGTCGATGTCGGCCGCAGTCAGACCCAGCTGCTCCATCATCTTGGGGGCGGTGGAGGGCAGATAGGCGTTCAGCAGGATGCCGCAGACACGCAGGGCCTCGCACAGGTGGTACAGCACGCTCTCGAGGCGCTCCTTGTTGGCCTCGTCCTTGGCCAGTGCCCAGGGCGCGGTCTCGTCGATGTACTTGTTGGCGCGCTGGATGACGGCGAAGATCTCCATCAGGGCCTGCGGGATGGTCAGGCTGTCCATATCAGCCGTGACCTTGCCCAGCAGCTCGCTGGTCATGGCCTCCAGCTCGGCGTCGATGGCCTCAGCACCGGCGGTCTTGTGGACGGTGCCGCCGAAGTACTTCTCGCACATGGCGACGGTACGGCTCAGCAGGTTGCCGAGGTCGTTGGCGAGGTCGCTGTTGATGCGGTTGATGAGGGCTTCGTTGGTGAACATACCGTCGTTGCCGAAGGGGATCTCGCGGAGCAGGAAGTAGCGGATGGCGTCCACGCCGTAGCGGTCGCAGAGGATGACGGGGTCAACGACGTTGCCGACGGACTTGGACATCTTGCCGCCGTTCATCAGCAGCCAGCCGTGGCCGAAGACGCGCTTGGGCAGCGGCAGATCGAGGGCCATCAGCATGGCGGGCCAGAGGATGGTGTGGAAGCGGAGGATCTCCTTGCCCACCATGTGCAGGTCGGCAGGCCAGAACTTGTCGTAGTCGCTGTACTTCTCGTTGCCGTAGCCCAGCGCGGTGATATAGTTGCTCAGCGCATCGACCCAGACGTACATGGTGTGCTTGGGGTCGAAGGGGACGGGGATGCCCCACTTGACGGAGGTGCGGGAGACGCAGGTGTCCTGCAGGCCCTGCTTGATGAAGGCGATCATCTCGTTCTTCCGGCTCTCGGGCTGGATGAACTGGGGGTTCTCCTCGTAGAGCTTGAGCAGACGGTCGGCGTACTTGCTGGTCTTGAAGAAGTAGGCCTCCTCGTGGGCCTCGTAGACCTCGCGGCCGCACTCGGGGCACTTGCCGTCCACCAACTGGCTGTCGGTCCAGAAGCTCTCGCAGGGCTTGCAGTAGTGGCCGGTGTACTCGCCCTTGTAGATGTCGCCCTGCTCGTAGAGCTTGGTGAAGATCTTCTGGCAGGACTCCATGTGGTAGTCGTCGGTGGTGCGGATGAAGCGGTCGTAGCTGATGTCCATCAGCTTCCACAGGTCCTTGACGGTGGCGACGATCTTATCGACGTACTCCTTCGGAGTCACGCCGGCGTCGGCGGCCTTGTCCTGAATCTTCTGGCCGTGCTCGTCGGTGCCGGTCAGGAACATGACGTCGCAGCCCTGCATCCGCTTGAAGCGTGCCAGCGCGTCGCAGGCCACGGTGGTGTAGCTGTGGCCGATGTGCAGCTTGTCGCTGGGGTAATAGATCGGTGTGGTGATGTAGAATGTCTTGTGCTCGCTCATGAAAACGATTCTTCCTTTCTTTTGGCGCTCAGAACGAAAAACGCTCCCGCCCTGCCGACTGTGCCGGACAAGGACGAGAGCGTATAACTTCCGTGGTACCACCTTGTTTCGCCGTGCCCTTGCAGGCGCGGCCTTGCGCCGGAACTCCGGCGAGCGCGGTAACGGGCGCACCCGTCGCGGGCTAACGATTCGCCCGCGCAGCTCGGAGACCATCTTCGGCATCGCGCGGCCTGCCCGGTTCCATCCTTCGGGCTTTCTGTCAGGCGCAGACGAGGCGTACTCTTCTCTTCACAGCCAGTTTACATTATTATATTTAATATACGCAAAATCGGCGGGTTTGTCAAGAATGAGATGTCAACCTCTCAGTCTGCTTCGCAGACAGCTCCCCTACCGAGGGGAGCCTCTGGCGAAGAGGGAAAGCGTTACGATATGCCAAGGCCTCTCCTACAAGGAGAGGTGGCACGCCGTAGGCGTGACGGAGAGGTTGGACGAAGAAAAGCCTGTCGGAATCAAAAGAACGGGTTAAACTTTATAATCCAAGCAGACCCGGTTCTTATAATAGGGCCGCACCTTGCTGTCGGCCACGGCCACATGGGCCGGATGCTTGGAGTAGCCCTTGAGCGCCTCGGCGGACTCGAAGGTGGTGTCCAGCATCAGGTCGGCGTTGGAAGAGGGCAGGCCGTTGATGTTGACGTGCACCTCCACGAGGCCCGGGATCTGACCGGCCAGACCCTCAAGGCCTGCCTTGATGCCCGCCTTGATGTCGGCCTTTTCGGCGTCGGAATACTCGTCCTTGAGCTGCCAGAGAATGATATGCTTGACCATAATAAAAATCCTCCTGTTGTTGGCTGGGATGCTTTGACGCCCTTATTGTAACATCTGCACAAAAACTGTGCAAGAGCTTTTGTTTGCCCGGGAAAGGACGGGATGATATAATAGAAGGGAAAGCGAGCCGGGGCAGAGCGGCGTCTGCACCCGGCAGGACAAGCGGACAACTGCGGGCCGCGCCGACCGGTGCCCGCCAGAACATGAGGAAATTTAGATGAGAAAGCACCTGACCCACCTTGCGGCCGCTCTGGCCGTGACGCTTCTGCTCGGCGCTGCGGCCAGCCCCCTGCGCGCTGCTGCCGCTGCGCCTGAGCTGCCTGCGGTTGTGGCTGAGCTGGACGCGGAGAACGCAGCCGAGGCTGCGGCAGAGAGCCGCCTGAGCCAGAGCTATCTGGATATGACCATCGAATACAACGACCCGCACCCCGTCCGTCAGCTCTATCTTTCCAGTGTGGCAGACGGAGATATGGTCTACCAGTGGTACAGCACCAACCCCGCCGTAGCGACCGTAGACCGCAACGGCCTCGTGACAGCCCAGAAGCCGGGCCGGGCTACCATCGTGGCCAACACCTACACCACCACCCTGCGGTGTGACGTAACGGTGGTGTCCAACGTGGGCCGGGTGACCCTGAATCAGGAGCGGCTGTATCTGGAGAACATCGGCGGCACGGCGGCCCTGAGAGCTTCCGTAGCCGTGGAGAACGGTGACGCAGTACCCATCACCTGGACTACCAGCAACCCTGCCGCCGCCGCCGTAGACCCCTTTGGTCTGGTAACGGCGGTGGGGGACGGGGAGGCCCTGATCACCGCCACCACCCCGGACGGCCACAGCGCCTGCTGCAATGTCTACTGCGGCACGCAGGTGGCGATTCAGGAACAGATCGAGGCTGATGAGGTAAAGATCGCCCTCGGCGTCCTTGGCGGCTTTGCCGTTCTGGCCGGTGTGCTGGCGCTGGCGACCTCCGGCGGCTGAGCCGGAACAGGAACAAAAACAAAAGCAGGCACGCACCCGGGAAAGCCGGAGCGGCGTGCCTGCTTTGCTTTTACCATTGCTCTACTGAGGAAAATTAAGTGGCAAAGTTCCAATATAATAACATAGGTACGTTAAGAATCGAACTTTGCCAGCTTGGCAAAGTTCCCTGAGATTGGCAAAGTTCGAAGTTTGCCAGCAGGGCACAAGTTTGCCACCTTGGCAAAGTTTGTTTTATGGCGTTGGTACGCTGATATTTTGGAACTTGGCCAGATAACCCGCGTGGCTCGGAGGCTTCTTACACGCCCGAAGCGCCATAGTTTGCCAGCACGCGGGCGGAGGGGTCGTTGACGTTGCAGCCCGGCCATGCCTTGTTGGGCATCCAGAAGCCCACGATGGTGCGGCTCTGGTCGTGGTAGTATTTCTCGAAGATCTCGCGGTAGAACAGGCTCTCCTTGGTGAAGGGCATACAGTGGGCGGAGTAGTTTGCCCGGCGGAGCTGGAACTCCTCGTCGGTATAGAGGCTCTCGGCGTACTCCTTGATGTCGTCCACCATGCTGTGGCCTACGGCGTCGGAGAAGGCGGCCTTCTCGCGCCAGAGGATCTCCGGCGGCAGCCAGTCGCCCTCGAACGCCTTGCGCAGCAGGTACTTGCCCTTGCCGTAGCTGTTCAGCTTCTTTTCGGGGTCGATGGCCATGACGTACCGGACGAAGTCGAGGTCGCCGAAGGGCACGCGGGCCTCGATGCTGTTGGCGGAGATGCAGCGGTCGGCGCGGAGGACGTCGTACATATACAGCTCACGGATGCGCTTCTGGCTCTCCTGCTGGAAGGCGTCGGCGGTGGGGGCGTAGTCGGTGTACTTGTAGCCGAACAGCTCGTCGGAGATCTCGCCGGTCAGCAGCACCCGGACGTCGGTCTGCTCGTGGATGGCCTTGCAGAGCAGATACATTCCCATGCTGGCGCGGATGGTGGTGATGTCCCATGTGCCCAGCAGCCGGATGACCTCCTCAAGGTTCTGGATGACGATGTCCCGGTTGATGATGATCTCGTGGTGCTCGCTGCCCAGATACTCGGCGGTCTGGCGGGCATATTTCAGGTCGATGGCATCGGTGTCCATGCCGATGGCGAAGGTGCGGATGGGTTTGCCCAGCTTTTTGGCGGCAATGGAGCAGACCAGCGAGGAGTCGAGGCCGCCCGAAAGCAGGAAGCCGACGGGGGCATCGGCGTCCAGACGCTTTTCCACACCGGCGATGAGCTTTTCGCGGATGTTGGTCAGGATGGTGTCCATGTCGTCCTGCATGGGGGCGGGCACGTCGGCGATGTCCTCGTAGCGGACGAAGCGGCCGTCGCAGTAGTAGCTGCCGATGGGGAAGGGGCGGATGTCGTCGCACCAGCCGATGAGGTTCTGCATCTCGGAGGCAAAGGCGATCTTGTGGCTGGACTTGGAGTAGCCGTAGAACAGCGGGCGGATGCCGATGGGGTCGCGGGCCGCGATGAGGCGGTCCTTGCGGGAGTCGTACATGATAAGGGCAAACTCGGAGTCCATGTGGCGGAACATATCCAGACCGTACTCATAATAGAGCGGCAGCAGGATCTCGCAGTCGCAGTCGGAGTGGAACTGATAGCCCCGGCGCTTCAGGATCTCCTTCTCAAAGCGGAAGCCGTACAGCTCGCCGTTGCAGACCACGCAGTCGGCCCCGCGGTAGAAGGGCTGCATCCCCTCCGGGGTCAGGCCCATGATGGCCAGACGGCCAAAGCCCATCAGGCCGAAAGGCCCCTCCACGACCCGCTGGTCGTCCGGCCCGCGGGAGACGGTGCGCATCAGGTATTCTTTGAATTTGTCGGCACTGATATCGTGCCCGGTATAGCCAATCACACAGCACATATTTCTTACCCCTCTTATGTTGGTTTTTCAACCTCTCCGTCAGCGCTTACGCGTTGCCACTGCCCGGGTTGCGGCACCCAGCATCCGCAGCGCTTCGCTTGCGTCTTGCTGGCCGCGGCCCCAACAGCGACTCCCTGTTTCCGCCATTGGCGGCGGTCGTCGCCGTTGCTCCTATCGAGGAGAGGCCTTGGCATTCTGGTAAAGCTTTCCCTCTTCGCCAGAGGCTCCCCTCGGTAGGGGAGCTGTCGAGCGACAGCGAGACTGAGAGGTTTATAAAATAAAAAATACGGCAGCAAACGTCCTGTTGCTAGGACGAATGCTGCCGTATCCGTGGTGCCACCTAAATTACCGGCAGAGCCTGCCAGTCACTTTGTGCGCTCTCCCCGTTGAAAGCACTGCCGCGATAACGAGCGGCGCACGTCTGCCCCTACTGCCCGCAGCGCCACAGCACCCGGGGGTTCAGGGGGAAGCTCACGGGGGTTCGTTCAGGCCCGGCCATCTGCGCGGCTCACACCTGCCCGCACTCTCTGGAAGAGGGCGCTTGAGCCTTACTTTTCCCGTTCAACGCTTTTCTTGCGAGAATTGTATCACTGCTTTTTCTCCGTGTCAACCTCTGCGCAGCAATTTTTACAGGTTTGTGCAGCCTGCCCGTCCTGAGCCTCGTTTGCGGCGCAGCTGCGGCACATACCATACAAAACGCTGCCCTCACATTGCAGGGTGAAGCCGTGCTCGGCCATCAGGTGGGCGCGCACCTCGTCCATGAAGTGGCAGTCCAGATGATAGATGCGCCCGCACCGCACGCACTTGAGGTGCAGGTGCTCCCGGCAGTGGCGGCCCTCGTCCACATACTGGAACACGGCCTTTTCGCCCTTGTCGGCCACATATTTCATCACCCGCTGCTCTCCGGCCAGCTTGTCCAGATAGCGGTAGACGGTGGTGGGGTTGGGGCTGGCCCCTTCGGCCTCCAGATGCTCGAGGATGTTGGAGGCGCTGACCGCGTGCTGGCGGTTGCGGATGAGATAATCTAAGATGAGCTGGCGGGTCTTGGTGTTGTAGCCGTCGCTTCGTGCCATGATGCAGATCCCTTCTTTCTCTTTGTAGTGTATCACATTTTATCCTTCGATGCAAAACAACAGGGAGATTCGGACAACAAGCACAAAAACGGTTGTGGAATATGTGCAAAAATGAGGAATGATATTTGGGCAAAACAGAAATCAAGCCAAACTTAGGCGGAAACTCTTGTAAAAAATGTCCTATTGTGTGATAATAAAATCGAGAGAATAGTTGGATTGTTTCAGGGATACAAGCAGCACCGGAAGACCGCGTGTGGAACGTCCAGCAGGAAATGATTGGAGAAGAGGAAGATGAAAGAGACGGAAACACAGGCAAAGCTGAGCCTGAAGCTGCAGGCGTATCAGTACCTGAAGACCAAGATCCTCAACTGTGAGTACCGCCCGAACGAGTTCCTGAACGAGCAGAAGCTCTGCGCGGAGATGGGCAATATCAGCCGCACCCCCATGCGGGACGCGCTGGGGCGTCTGGAACAGGAGGGCCTGATCACCATCCTGCCCAAGAAGGGGCTGATGGTCTCCGGCATCACCGAGGACGACGTGCACAGTATGTTCGAGATGCGTCTGCTGGTGGAGCCTTATGCCCTGCGCACCTATGGCGCAGACATCCCCCACGGGGAGCTGGAGCACTTTGTCCAGATGATGCACGACCCGGATACCATCGACGACTTCTGCAAGGCGGACGATGACTTCCACGAGCTGCTCATGAGCACCCTGCCCAACAAGTATATGCGCTCGGCCTACGACCGGATCACCGGCCTGAACACCCGGTTCCGCATCATGACCGGCAAGGTGAGCATGATCAACCGGGAGCAGACCTGCGAGGAGCATCTGGAGATCCTCGAGCCTGCCCTGAAGGGCGACTGGAACACCGCCGCCGACGCCCTCCAGAAGCATCTGGAGATCGCCCGCGACAAGGCCGAGGGCGTCATCAAGGTCATCCGGCTGTGGTAAGAAGATAACAACAAAAGACCTCTCTGTATCGAATGGTGCGGGGAGGTCTTTTTTCACGCAGGAAGGGAAAATGGTTGAAAACGATCCCCCGGAACCGATATAATGGGGACAGTTTAAATGTGAGGTCTGACAAAATGCAAAACAACACACTCGCCCGCCCGGGGCCTTCCCTCAGCGGCACGGCGCTGAAGCGCATTGCCTGCCTGTCCATGCTCATCGACCACATCGGCGCGGCTCTGCTGGAAAACGGCCTGTTCCGGCAGAATGCCGTCTGGCAGGGCGGCGTCCGGCTGGATTTTGTGATGCGGATGGCGGGGCGGCTGGCCTTTCCCATCTACTGCTTCCTGCTGGTGGAGGGGTTCGTGCACACCCACGACTTCCGGAAATACGCTCTGCGGATGCTGGGCTTTGCCCTCCTCAGTGAGTTCCCCTTCGACTGGGCCTTCTTCTCCGGGGTCTGGTGGGGGCATCAGAACGTCTATTTCACCCTGCTGCTGGGCCTGCTGGCCATGAAAGCGCTGGACACCTTCCGGACCGGGGAGGGGACGCCGGACGCCCGGGGTATCCTCTGCGCGGCAGCCTGCACCGGGGCGGCGGCGCTGCTCCGCTGCGACTACGACGTGATGGGGATGGCCCTCATCCTCGCCCTCTATCTGACGCGGAGAGACCGGGCGGCCCAGTGCATCGCGGGCGCAGTCTTCACCCTCTTCGAGCCGGTGGCTCCGCTGGCCTTCGGGCTGGTATGGTTTTATAGCGGCGAGCGGGGCAGCTGTTCAAGGGCCGAACAGTGGGCGTTCTACTGGTTCTACCCCGTCCATCTTTTCCTTCTCGCTGTCCTCACGAACCTCCTGCTTTTCCAAAAGTAAGGAGCTGTTTTCACAGGCATTGCACTCTGCTCACGGAAGCGGTTGCTGACCGAAAATTATAAAAAGTTGACACAAAATTACAACAGAAAATGCGAAAAACTGGCACTCCTTTCTGAAAAATATGGTATAATAGGCGGTAGGATAGCAAAAATGCATCAGGAGGTTCTACCAATGAAGATCATTCGTGCAAAAGATTACAAGGATATGTCCCGCAAGGCGGCCAATATCATCTCCGCGCAGGTCATCATGAAGCCGAACTGTGTGCTGGGTCTGGCGACCGGCGGCACCCCTGTGGGCGCATACGCACAGCTGGTGGAGTGGTACAACAAGGGCGACCTCGACTTCTCCGAAGTCACCACCGTCAACCTCGACGAGTACCGCGGCCTGCCCAAAGAGCACCCCGAGAGCTACTGGAGCTTCATGCACAAGAACCTGTTCGACCATGTGAACATCCGCCCCGAGGCCGTCCATCTGCCCGACGGCACCAACCCCGACGCGGCCGACGCCTGCGCCAAGTACAACGACATCATCCACAGCGTGGGCGGCATCGACCTGCAGCTGCTGGGCCTCGGCCCCAACGGCCACATCGGCTTCAACGAGCCGGGCGAGGCCTTCGAGCTGGAGACCCACTGTGTTGACCTGACCGAGGCCACCATCGAGGCCAACAAGCGCTTCTTTGACGGCAACGAGGACCTCGTCCCCAAGCAGGCCTATACCATGGGCATCAAGACCATCATGCAGGCCCGCAAGGTGCTGGTGGTGGCCAACGGTCTGGCAAAGGCCAAGGCCGTCAAGGCGGTCGTCTCCGGCCCTGTCACCCCCGAGTGCCCGGGTTCGATTTTGCAGATGCACCCCGACTGCATCCTCGTGGCGGACGAAGAGGCTTTGAGCCTGCTGTAAGCCCCGGAGGAGCGTATGGACGAAAACGAAAAGAAAACGGCAGAGACTCCGAAAGAAGCGCCCAAGTCCGAGGACTACAGCCGTTACATGGGGACTCTGAACCGTATCTACCGCCGGAACAATAACCCGCAGCGCAAAAAGCTGGGCGACGGCATCGGCTCGCTGAAAAAGGGCCAGCAGCCCGCCGCCCCTGCGCCGGAGCCGGGCAAAAAAGACCGCAGCTTCCTCGTCGTGGCGGGCGGTGCCATCCTGCTTCTGGCCATCCTGTACTTCATCAAGCTTCTCTGAGAACATGAAAAATGCCGCTGTGCAGCGTTGAACTGCATGGCGGCATTTTTTATAATACGATGCTCAGACGTTCTCGGTCAGGAACTTCTCCACAGCCTCGATGGCAGCGGCCTCGTCCCCGCCCTCGGCGGTGACGGTGATAGTCTCGCCCTGACGGATGCCCATGCCCATCACGGCCATCAGCTTGCGCATATCGCAGGTCTTGCCGTTCTTTTCGAGGGTGATGGTGCTGGTATACTGCTTGGCCAGCTTGACCAGCAGGCCGGCAGGGCGTGCGTGGACGCCAAGTGCATCTTTGATGGTGTACTGGAACTGTTTCATGGGTCGTAGTCTCCTTATCAATGAAAGAGGGATGGGGCGATCAAGGCTCAGACTGCGCTCTCGTAGTCCAGCATGAACTGCACGATGCCGTCCATTGCCAGCTCACGGGGGTCGAGCTTCAGCTTGCCCTCGCGGATCTTGGCGTAGCTGATGGGCATATACTGGTGGAGCATATTCATGGGGATGGGGTATTCGCGGAGGTTGTCGAACAGCTTGTTCATGGCGGCGACCACCTCGGGCTGGCCGATGTAGTAGCGGGCACGGTCAGAGTAGCTGTACTTGCGGCACTGTGCCAGATGCTTCTCGTCGCCGTGGTAGTGCTTCTCCCAGTTGGCGGGGGAGGCCAGCATGACGGCGTCCAGCGTCTCGATGAAGTTGGCGCGCTTTTCCTCGGGGACAAGCTCCTTCTCCATCATGCTGAGGGAGAACAGGGCCTCGCGGAGGCCGTAGGTCAGGGCCGGGCCGACCTTCAGGATGGCGATGCCGTCCGTGACCATGTTGTACAGGTCGGCGGCGGTCTGGTAGTCGGTAGAGTGGCCCTCGAAGCAGATGTCGGGGAACTCCTTCAGCGCGGCGCACAGGTCCACAGCAGCAGCGGGGTCATAGTCGAACACCTGCTCGTCGCCGAACTCGACGCCGGGCTGGACGACCACGGCGATGACGTCCTTCATGCCGTCGCCCACGCCCTCTTCGGTCCAGACGCGCTGGTAGGTAGAGACCGTGTCGCGGAAGGCATCGGGGCTGGTGACAGCCAGCGTGTCCTCAGCCTCGGTAGCACCGCCGGGGATGGGCACCTCGCTGCCGATGACGAAGACGGGGCGCATGGCGTCGGGCTTCTCGGCCTTCAGCTCCTCGTAGCCCTTCATGGCGGCTTTGTAGAGGGCTGCGCCGCGGCGTGCGATGACCTCCGTTTTCAGCAGGCCGGCGGGGTCGTCGGCCACCTTCATGCTGGTGTCGAGGTGGATCTTGGTAAAGCCGGCGCGGGCGTACTGATAGACCAGCTCCACCGAGTTCTTCATGGCCTCAGCCTCGGGCAGCTTCTGCCAGGTCAGGGGGCCGAGGTGGTCGCCTGCGAGGATCATCATATTCTCGGGCAGGTCGATGTCCTTGGCCATTTTCAGGACCATCTGATAGAAGTCTGCGGGCTTCATGCCGGTGTAGCCGCCGAACTGGTTGACCTGATTGGCGGTGGCCTCGATCAGGACGGGGATGCCGCGCTCCTTGGCGCGGCGCAGAGCGATCTCGATGACCAGCTCATTGGCGCTGCAATAAGAGGGGATGCCGCAACGAATGCCCTGACGGCGCTTGTCCATCATTTCCTGAAGCGGATGTTTCATGATCGATTTTCTCCTTCGTGTTTCCTTCTCAGAGCTTGGGCTGACCCATGCAGTAGGTCTGCAGGACGTCGTAGTTGTCTTCCAGCACCACAAGGTCGGCGTCCTTGCCCACCTGAATGGAGCCTTTGCGGTCGTCCAGATGCAGGCACTTGGCCGGGTTGATGGTGCAGGAGTTCAGCGCGTAGTTGAAGGGGACGAGAGCCTCCTCCACAAGGATGCGCAGGCCCTTGTTGATGTTCAGGGTAGAGCCTGCCAGACCGCCGGTGGCCGTCAGATGGGCGCTGCCGTCGGGGTAGATGATGATCTCATTGCCGCCGAAGAGGTACTTGCTGCCCACGGGGGTGCCCTTGGCCATCAGGGCGTCGGAGATCATGATGGCGTAGTCCGGCCCCTTGCTCATGAAGTAGTTGTTCAGGGCAGCGGGGGTGGAGTGGCAGCCGTCGCAGATGATTTCGCCGTACATGGTGCGGATGCGGTAGGCCGCGCCCACCAGACCGTTGGCGCGGTGGTTGAAGGGCGACATACCGTTATAGACGTGGGTCATGGAGCGCGCGCCGTTGGCATAGGCCATGACGGCCTGCTCGTAGGTGGCGCCGCTGTGGCCGATGCTGACCACCACGCCGTGGGCGGTCAGATAGCGGGTGAGGGCAAAGTCCTCGTCGTGCTCGGTGGCCAGCGTGACATAGCGGATGTGGCCGCGGGCCGCTTTCTGGTAGTGCTCGAACTGCTCGATGGTGGGCTTCACGATGTACTGGTCGGGCTGTGCGCCCTTGTACTTCATGTCGAGGTAGGGACCCTCGAAGTGGATGCCCAAAATCTCTGCGCCGTCGTAGCCGCTCTCCATGACGTTCGCCACATTGGTGACGGCGTTGGTCAGCACCTCGACGCTCTGGGTGATGGTGGTGGCGAGGAAGCTGGTGACGCCCTCCGAGACGATGTGCTCGGCCCAGTAGCGCAGGCCGTCCTCGTTTGCATCGTTGGTGTCGAACTCGTAGGCACCATGGCAGTGGATGTCCATGAAGCCGGGGACGATGCGCTTGTCGCCGTAATCGTCGTCCACATCCTTGGTGCCGTAGGGCAGGATGGCGGTGATCCTGCCGTCATTCACCTCAATGGCAGCAGGGACGAACTGGTCTGCCAGCCAGACCTTTTTGCTTTGTATTACCATTTTGAATGCCCTCCTTCTGGGGTAGATTGCTTGATTTCATTATACCGCAAGGCTTTGGAAAAATATTTATAATTTTCAATCGAGTTGTTATTCCTTTCGGCAAAAAGCTATAAAAATGAGCGAAAAAACGGCTTGGGAGGCCGATGCCGGGGCGGCAGTTTGTCTTTTTCAATCAAAAAGTTATGGCTTTCAGTTACCCCCTTGTTTTCTGCGGTTTGAATGTGATATAACAAACAAAAGAGAGCGGAACAGCTCTGTATGGAATTATCAGAAAAAAGTTTTACCGTGTCCATTAGGAGGTAGATTTAGGATGAGCATTTTTAATCTGACCGATGAGAAGATGAAGGAGACGTCTTCCACCTTTACGGCCCACGAGATCTATCAGCAGCCTGCAACATGGCGCAAGACCTGCGCCCAGCTGGCCGCCTGCAAGGATGAGCTTCAGGCTTTTATCGATCAGGTCGTCAAGCAGGATGATTTCGACATCGTCCTCACCGGTGCCGGCACCAGCGAGTTCGTCGGCAACTCCCTCTTTCAGGCCCTGAACCCCAAGTATAACTATAAGGTCAAGTCCTACGCTTCTACCGACCTTGTGCCTTCTCCCGAGAACTTCCTCTCCCGCACCAAGCCCACCCTGCTGGTGAACTTTGGCCGCTCGGGCAACTCCCCCGAGTCTCTGGGCAACGTGGAGGCCGCTGAGGTCGTCTGCCAGAACCTGTACCACCTGTTCGTGACCTGCAACCACGAGGGCACCCTGTCCAAGCTGGCAAACACCCGTCACAACTGCTTCGCCATCAACCTGACCCCCGAGACCCACGACCAGTCCTTCGCTATGACTTCCAGCTACAGCAATATGTATCTGGCTACCTATCTGGCCCTCAACCTCGACAAGCTGGACGAGATCACCGCTGAGGTGGAGAAGCTGGCCGTCGCCGGTCAGCACTTCCTCGATGACCAGTTCGGTCTGGCACAGAAGATCGTGGACGAGTTCGATTACAACCGCATCGTCTATCTGGGCAACATCGGCCTGAAGGGCGTGGCACAGGAGTCCGCACTGAAGACCCTCGAGCTGACCGCCGGCAAGGTCGCCACCATGTACGACTCTGAGCTGGGCTTCCGCCACGGCCCCAAGTCCATCATCGACGACAACACCCTGACCGTCGCTTACCTGAGCGATGACGAGTACCGCCGCCGCTACGAACTGGATCTGGTCAAGGAGATGGCCCATCAGCGCAAGGGCAACAAGATCGCCGTCGTCTACAACCACGACTGCGAGGGCATCGAAGAGCTGGCCGATTATCCCATCCAGATCAAGGTCGGTGCCGACATGGAGAACGTCCTGCTGGGTCTGGACTTCATCCTCTTCGCACAGACCATCGCACTGATGAAGTCCCTGTCTCTGGGCATCACCCCGGACAACCCCTGCCCCACCGGCGAGGTGAACCGCGTCGTCAAGGGCGTCACCCTGTACCCCTACACGCTGAAATAATCAAAACAACGTCATAAATTCAGGAGGGCAACGAGTATGATCGGTTTGGTAGTTACCGGCCACGGCCATTTTGCAGACGGCATCCACACCTCTGCGCAGATGATCGCGGGCGAAAATGATTATGTCCGCTACATCAACTTTGAAGAGGGGATGACTCCCGAGCAGCTGGCCGAGAAGTTCAACGCCGCGTTTGACGAGTTCAAGAGCTGCGACGGCGTCGTGGTGCTGTCCGATCTGCCCGGCGGTTCTCCCTTCAAGACTGCTGTGGAGTGCAAGTATGCGCGCCCCGAGCAGAAGATCGAGGTCATCGCAGGCACCAACCTGCCCATGATCGTTACCGCCGTGACCATGCTGGACATGGAGGATGACCCCCGCTCGCTGGCCGATGAACTGATCGAGACCGGCAGGGACTGCATCGCTCTGTTTGAGCTGGAGGCTGCCACTGCCGAGACTGAGTCTGAAGAAAGTGACGGGATCTGATCTATGGCCATCAACTGGGAAGTGATCCTCTGGACCTGCATCACGCTGGCGGTGCTCATGGGAGTCATCGGCCTCATTCTCTACGCCATCTCGGCCAAGAACGTGCGCAGTAAGCGCAAGGAGCTGGGCGAGGTGCACACGGGGCTGAAGGTCGGCTCCCGCATCATGTTCGCAGGCGGCGTCTACGGCAAGGTAGTCAGCATCGACAACGAAGATACCCTCCGGGTGGAGGTGGCCCCCAAGGTCATCATCACCATCTCCCGCTATGCAGTCCAGAGCCTGCTGAAGTAAGCAGCAGCGTCCCCCTGTATTCTGCTATATACTTTACCTTTCTTTCATAACGACAGGACCCCCGCAGAGGCTTCACAGCATTCTGCGGGGGTCCTGTCGTATGCACACAGCAAAAAAGCGGGAGCAGACGTCTCGAAGGGCGTCCGCTCCCGCTGCGATTTTATGTGATTAAGCCTTGCCGTTGCTGCCGCAGACAAGGATCTTGCTCTTGACATACTCCTTGACGTACTCGCGGCCGACGGCGCTGTACTTCTTCGGGTCGAAGACCTCAGGATCCTTGGCGAGGTATTCCTTCAGGCCCTTGCTGAAGGCGATGCGCAGGTCGGTGGCGTAGTTGACCTTGCACATACCGCGTGCAACGCACTCACGGACGGCGTCGTCGGGCACGCCGGAGGTGCCGTGGAGCACCAGAGGCACAGACACGACCTTGCGGATCTCGTTCAGGCGCTCAATATCCAGCTTGGGCGTTCCCTTGTAGACGCCGTGGGCAGTGCCGATGGCGACAGCCAGAGAATCGACGCCGGTGCGCTCTGCAAACTCAGCGGCCTCGGAGGGGACGGTGTAGCCGTTGCCATTGCCGCCGTCGAGGTCGTCTTCCTTGCCGCCGACCTTGCCCAGCTCAGCCTCTACCGGGATGCCTGTCTCTTATACACATCTCCGAGCCCACGAGAC
>ENA-OWYM01000091-OWYM01000091.1-human-gut-metagenome-genome-assembly--contig:-NODE-91-length-20769-cov-12.872405_pt1 | contig 20769 bp, 21 predicted proteins | sample MGYA00249748_ERZ652082 | MGnify/ENA primary metagenome ERZ652082 (study PRJEB26925, sample SAMN05827187) | human gut metagenome | biome: ENVO:2100002; feature: ENVO:00000062; material: ENVO:00002003...
GCCTCGAAAGTAGCGGGTGCTTTTCTGGTTCTCTTTTGGCACGCAAAAGAGAACTTAGCCTTACCGCAACAGCGCTCTATCCCGCGCCACCAGCGCGTAATCCCTCTCAGAAATGCCCCTCAAAGTCCCCTTCGATCTCATAGGGCCAGCTGAGGATGCCCCCGAGGTCATAGATATTGGTATACCCCAGCGCATCCAGCTTCTGGACTGCATCCGCGCTGCGGCGTCCGGTGCGGCAGTAGACCAGCCACGGCGCATCCTTATCGGGCAGCACCTCAGCGGCACGGCTCATTACCTCGCCCAGCGGCAGCAGCTTTGCCCCCGGGATATGTCCCACTGCGTATTCATCCGGCTCCCGCACGTCCACTGCCTGTGCCTTTTTCGCGTCCAGCAGACGGATGGCGGCTGCGGGGTCGATCTTCTGTATCATAGGTGTCTCTCCTTATCGTCTCTTGTTGTATCATCTTATGATAACAGATATTTTTTGCTCTCGCAAGATGCCGCTTCCCTCTCGCGGTATTTTTCCCGGTTCCCCCCGGATGCTGCCGAAAGGAAGGTTTTTTCACTTTCCAAAAGCGGGACGCCGTGGTATACTGAAAGACGAACAAGGAGAGAGACCGCTATGAAATTTTCCACCAAGAGCCGCTATGCGCTGCGGCTGATGGCCGAGCTGGCCCGCTATGCGCCGGGCACCACCGTCTCCCTGAAGGAGATCAGCGAGCGCCAGCAGCTGAGCTTGAAATATCTCGAACAGATCGTCACCCCGCTGGCCCGCGTGGGCCTCGTCAAGAGCGAGCGGGGCAGTCAGGGCGGCTACCGCCTGACCAAGGCCCCCGCCGACTACACCGCCGGTGAGATCCTGCGGGCCATCGAGGGCAGCGTCGCTCCCATCCCCTGCCTCGGCAGCGTGACCAACGAGTGCCCCATGTCCGACCAGTGCTTCACCCTGCCCTTCTGGGCGGGCCTCGACGAGGTCATCAACCAGTACATCGACAGCGTGACCCTCGAGCAGCTGGCCCAGAGCCTCCCGTCCGTCAACGAGGGCTGCGGCTGCTGCGGCGCCAAGTCCTGATTTTTCTGCCCCGGGATTGACTCCGCGCCCAAAAAAAGGTATACTGTTTAGGTATCACCGCCGGGGTGTTGCGCAGTTGGTAGCGCGCCTGCTTTGGGAGCAGGAGGCCGCGAGTTCGAGTCTCGCCACTCCGACCACAAAAAAGCCACGATGAAGCGTCGGAGAATGACGCACATCGTGGCTTTCTTCATCTGCACAGGAGGTTTTCTATGATCCGTGACATCTGCAAAGACGAGCTTTTTCTCGCCCGGAAAGCCGCACCGGCCTCCCCGGAAGACCTGCCCATCGCGCAGGATCTGCTGGAAACGCTCATCGCCCACAAAGACGGCTGTGTCGGCATGGCGGCGAACATGATCGGCGCTGCAAAGCGCATCATCGCCGTCGAGGGCGAGGACGGCTATCTCGTCATGTTCAACCCGGTCATCCTCAAAAAGTCCGGGCCGTATGAGACCGAGGAGGGCTGTCTCTCCCTCACCGGCACCCGAAAGACCAAGCGCTTCCAGACCATCAAGGTCCAGTGGCAGAACGAAAAATTCCAGACCCGCATCAAGACCTTCACCGGCTGGACCGCTGAGATCCTCCAGCACGAGATCGACCACTGCGACGGCATCCTCATCTGAGACGACAAAAGCCCTGCGGCGGGTGCCACAGGGCTTTTTTGCTGCCTGAGATTACTTGGGCTGACGGCCGATGTAGGCGAGGATGCCGCCGTCGGCGTAGAGGATCTGGCCGTTCACGAAGTCCGAAGCATGGGAGGCGAGGAAGACGCAGGGGCCTACCATGTCCTCCGCCTCGCCCCAGCGGCCTGCGGGGGTCTTGGCGGTGATGAACTGGTCGAAGGGGTGGCGGCTGCCGTCGGGCTGGATCTCCCGCAGCGGGGCGGTCTGGGCGGTGGCGATGTAGCCGGGGCCCATGCCATTGCACTGGATGTTGTACTCGCCGTACTCGGAGGCGATGTTCTTGGTCAGCATCTTCAGCGCGCCCTTGGCAGCGGCGTAGGCGGAGACGGTCTCGCGGCCCAGCTCGCTCATCATGGAGCAGATGTTGATGATCTTGCCCTCACGCTTTTCCATCATGTCGGGCAGGACGGCCTTGGAGCAGTTGAATGCGCCGCCCACATGGACGTCGATGACCCGCATGAAATCGGCGTGGCTCATCTCGACCATCGGCACCCGCTTCATCAGACCGGCGTTGTTGACCAGAATGTCCACCGGGCCGACCTCGGCCTTGATCTTTGCCACCATCGCGTTGACGGCGTCCTCGTCGGACACATCGGCGACATAGCCGTGGGCCTCGATGCCTGCTGCCTTGTAAGCCGCCATGCCTTTTTCGAGGCTGGCTTCGGAAGAGCAGTTGAAGCAGATGGCCGCGCCGCACTTGGCCATCCCCTCTGCGATGGAAAAGCCGATGCCGTGGGCACCGCCGGTGATGAGGGCGACCTTGCCCTTCAGGTCAAAAGCTGACAGATCCATTGTATTCCTCCTGTTGATCGTGACGTCAGGGCCATCGCCCTGACGTGATAGCGTGCTTTTCTCTGCCTGCTCCACGCTGGCAGATGTGGCCGGGGCTGAGAGAGCCAAGTTAAATATTTAGCAAAACGCCCCGCACCGGTCTCCCGGTGCGGGGCGTTGTATGGTGTACTGTTTAGCGCAGGTCGGTGGTAGCGATGTTGTCCATGTCGTCAAACTCCATGTTCTCGCCGCCCATTGCCCAGATAAAGGTGTAGTTGGAAGTGCCTACGCCGCTGTGGATGCTCCAGGAGGGGCTGATGACAGCATCCTCGTTGTGCATCACGATGTGGCGGGTCTGAGTCGGCTCGCCGCACATATGGAACACCACCTGCCCCTCGGGCAGTTCAAAATAGGTGTAGATCTCCATCCGACGTTCGTGCGTGTGGCTGGGCATGGTATTCCAGTTGGAGCCAGACTCCAGCTCGGTCATACCCATGCTCAGCTGGCAGGTCTTGAGCACATCGGGGTGGATGAACTGATTGATGGTGCGCTTATTGCAGGTCTCGACGCTGCCCAGAGGACGGTGATTTGCATCAGCCATCTTGATGAGGCGGGTCTCGTAAGAGCAATGTGCCGGAGCGGAGACCATATAGAACTTTGCCGGATGCTCAGGGTCTGCGGAAGCGAAAGTCACTTCCTTGGTGCCCTGCGTGATATACAGGCAGTCCTTATAGCCCAGCTCGTACTTCACACCGTCGGCCACCACGATGCCCGTGGAGTCCTTGCCGATGTTGAAGATACCGATCTCGCGGCGTTCGAGGAAATAGTGGGTGCCAAAGTTGGCCCAGACGTCGATGCCCTTGTCGATGGAGACCGTCTCGTGGACCGGCATACAGCCCAGCGTGACCATACGGTCAACATGGCTGTAGACGGCCACGACCTCGTCGGCCTTGTACAGGCCGGTGATAAGCATCTCGTCGCGCATCTCCTCGGTGGTGTAGCGCTTGAAGTCTTTCTGATTGCAGGAATAGCGGATCTCCATTGCGGATCTCCTTTCCTGCTTAGCGCTGGATACGGCCGGAACCGTCGCCGCCAGCCAGCTTCTCGACCTCGGAGACAGTCATCATGTTGTAGTCGCCCTCGATGGTGTGCTTCAGAGCAGAAGCAGCAACAGCGAAGTCAACAGCATCCTGAGTGCTCTTGCCGTTCAGCAGAGCGTAGATCAGGCCGCCGCCGAAGGAGTCACCGCCGCCGACGCGGTCGATGATCTTCAGCTCGTACTTCTTGGAGAAGCAGTACTCGTTGGAAGCGACATCGTACAGCATAGCGCTCCAGCCGTTCTCGGAGGCGTTGTGGCTCTCACGCAGGGTGATAGCGACCTTCTCGAAGTGGAACTTGTCAGCCAGCTGCTTTGCGACGCTCTTGTAGCCCTCAGCGTTCAGCTTGCCGCCGTAGATGTCGGTAGCCTCGGCCTCGATGCCGAACACGTCCTTTGCGTCCTCCTCGTTGGAGATGCAGACATCGACGTACTCGCACAGCTTGGTCATAGCCTCACGAGCCTCGGCACGGGTCCACAGCTTGCCGCGGTAGTTCAGGTCGCAGCTGATCTTCACGCCGTGAGCCTTAGCAGCCTTGCAGGCCTCGAGGCAGATCTCGACGACATTTGCGCCCAGAGCCGGGGTGATGCCGGTGAAGTGGAACCAATCCACGCCCTCGAAGATCTTATCCCAGTCGAAATCGGAAGGCTGAGCCAGCTGGATGGCGCTGTTGGCACGGTCGTAGATGCAGACAGAGCCGCGCTGAGAAGCGCCCTTCTCGTTGTAGTAGATGCCGACACGGTCACCGCCGCGGGTGATCATGCTGGTATCGACGCCGTAGCGGCGCAGGCTGTTGACAGCGGCCTGACCGATGGCGTGTGCGGGGAGCTTGGTGACGAAGGCTGCATCCAGACCGTAGTTGGCCAGAGAGACAGCGACGTTGGCCTCACCGCCGCCGAAGGTGAACTCCAGGCTGTTGGCCTGAACGAAACGCTCGTAGTTGAAGGGCTGCAGACGAACCATCAGCTCGCCAAAGGTAACGACTTTCATAGTGTTTCTCCTTTTATGTTCGTATATCATCCCGCCGCAGCGGGTATTGACGGAATGGAGCGGCAATTATGCCTGAACCAGATGGAATGCAAAGCCGGCGATCTCGCCCTCCATGTAGCAGGCGACGGTCTTGCCGTTCTTGACGTTCTTGCTGTCGAGGTCGAACTTCACGCCGCGCTGAGACAGGTGGTAGATCGCACGATCCACGTTGTTGCAGCCGATGGCGATGTGGCCGTTGGTGCCGCGGCCCGGCTTCTTCATGATCTCGAACTCCTTGTTGCCCACGAAGATGCTGGAGTTGCCCGGAGCGACCTTCATGTTCAGCATGGTGGAGATCAGGCCGGCCACCTTGGCAGCCTCTTCCTCGTTGCCGGTGTTGATGCCGACATGGATGAGGTGCAGGCCCAGCATGGTGTCAACAGCTTCCTTGCTCTGTGCGGTGATCTTGGCCCAATCGCCGGCCTTGATGACGTCGCTCTTGCACATCCAAGTGCCGCCGACTGCGAAGATCTGGTCATAGCCCAGATAGTCGTTGACGTTCTTGGCGTTGACGCCGCCGGTGCACATCCAGCGGGCACCCTTCAGGGCAGCGCCGATGTTCTTCAGCATACCCACGCCGCCGTTTGCCTCGGCGGGGAAGAACTTCAGAGCCTCGCAGCCCATGTTCATGGCCTGCTGCATCTCGCCTGCGGAGGCGGTGCCGGGCATCATGATGCCGCCCTTGTCGATGACGTGCTTGCAGACCTCGGGGTCGAAGCCGGGCGCGACGATGAAGGAAGCGCCTGCAGCCATAGCGCGGTCAGCCTGCTCACAGGTCAGGACAGTGCCGGCGCCCAGCAGCATCTCGGGCATCTCCTCGTGGATCTTGCGGATGCAATCCTCAGCACATGCGGTGCGGAAGGTGACCTCAGCTGCGGGCAGGCCGCCCTCAGCCAGAGCCTTGCACAGGGGCAGGGCCTCGTCTACGCTGTTAAAAGCAATAACAGGGATAATGCCGATCTGATAGACCTTTTCTACGATGGGATTCATAACGCATTTCTCCTTTTTAACATTTGCATGAATTCACATGGCTGGAGCCCCTTGCGGGCATACCTTCCCCACCATGCATTCGTATCTTTAGTATAAACGACATCGGCCCGTTTGGTAATGCTCAACAAGCACAATGTTTTGCATAAGAGCTTGTATACATTGCACAAAAACGCCGATTTTACCGGTTTCAGAAGCTGTTTTCGTAAGCAGGGTGCGCCGCATGACGAGAATTTTTGCTCCGCAGACAAGGCGATTTTCCGCAGCAATCCTGACGGATTGCAAGGGAAAGCAACGCAGTATGCGGGCAAAAAGACCGTTCGGGCGGTGTGCAATGCTTATGAAAACGGCTTCTTAAACCCCGAGACGGGCAAAAATTTCGGCCACGCCGTCGTGGTCATTGTCGTTTTCGCTGACGATGTCGGCCAATCTGCGGATGTGCTCCATCCCGTTGGCCATCACAGCGGCGACACCCGCCTTTTCCAGCATGGCGCGGTCGTTTTCGCTGTCGCCCACGGCCAGCGTGGCTTCCCGGGGGATGCCCAGATGGTCGGCCAGCGCCAGCAGGCTCTCGCCCTTGTTCACCCCCGCCGCCGTGACCTCGATGTTGTCGGGGGAGCCTTGCACCACCTCAACGCCCCGGATGGCCGTGAAGCGGGGCAGATACTGCCGGGCCTCCTCGGCAGAGTGGAAGAACATACAAAACTTCTCCACTGCATGGGCGTGGCGGCTCATCCACTCGCTCTGCTCCCGCAGGATGGTGAAGCGGCCGTCGTTGGGCTGGATGGCCTCCGTCCCCCGCACGGCCGCCAGACGGGCAAAGCGCTCGTCGAAGAAGCGCTGCTGCACCGTGTCCCGGAGGGCACGGCCATCGCTGAAGATGTTCAGCCCGCCGGGCAGGCCGCGGAAGGCCTCGTAGACCTCCCGGGCTGTCTCCACCGGGAAGCAGCGCCGGATGATGCACTCCGGCTGGCTGGTCTCATGCCGGGCGGCGTTGGCGTACCGGCTGTAGACGCAGCCCAGAGGGTTATTTCCGAGGTCCCAGACCGCCGCACCGTTGGAGGTGAGGGCATAACGCACCCAAGGCTGTTGTGCCACCACAGGCGGCAGGCTGGCCAGCGGACGGCCCGTGGCCGGGATGACCACGACGCCCCGGTCAGAGGCCTCGGACAGGACCTTCCGGGTGTAGTCCGTGACTTTGCCGCTGCTGTTGAGCAGCGTGCCGTCCAAGTCGAGGGCCGCAAGAAGGATGGGGTGAGATGAAATAGACATGAAAGCTCCTTTGTGCTCGTGCATACACATTTCTCCTGCCCCGGCGGAGCAGGCTGTCTTTATTCTATAACAGGAAATAGATTTGCGCAAGTCGGCCAAGTGTGGTAAAATGTATCATCGTATGACAGATTTATAGGAGAATTTACATGAAAACTTCCCTTCTTCGTGCACGGCCCCATCTGTGGTACCAGCTCTACTGGGTGCTCTACCTCATCTGGTTCTTCTGGCTGGACTTCACCGTCACCGACCCGAAATACATCATCCGCAGCCCGCTGGACGACTTCATCCCCTTCAACGAGTGGTTCATCTTCCCCTACGGCAGCTGGTTTTTCCTGCTGGCCGGGGTCACGGCGCTGCTGTGGTGGTTCGACACCGCCAGCTACGACAAGCTCTGTCTCATGATGTTCTCGGGCATGACCTTCTGCCTCATCGTCTATATGGTGCTGCCCAACGGCCTCGATATCCGCCCCATGGCGGAGGAGGTGGGCCGCAGCAACATCGCCATGACCCTGATGCAGCTCATCTGGAAGGCCGACGCCTCGGTAAACGTCTGCCCCTCCATCCACTGCCAAAGCTCGGCCTGCATGGCCATCGCCTTCTCGGGCAGCACGCTGGCCCGGAAAAAGAAGTGGCTCAAGATCCTGGCCTTCGGCTGGGCTGCCCTCATCTGCGCCTCTACCGTCTTTACCAAGCAGCACTCCATCATCGACGTCTTCTGCGGGCTGGCCGTGGCGCTGGTCTGGGTGCCGGTGCTCTATCTTCGCCCCCGGAAGGCGTGAGTTTTCGGATAAAATATGCCGTTTTTGCTGTGTCCGCTCTTGACGGCACAGCGGCCCGCGGGTACAATGGTGGTAGCTGATATATCACATCTGCGGGCACTGCCCGCTTCGAAAGGAGCATGACACGGCCATGGCATCACGAAGTGCGCGGGAGATCGCCTACGAGACCATCCGCAGCCGGATCATCACGATGGACTTAAAGCCCGGCGACGAACTGAACGACCGGGAGCTGGCGCAGGAGCTGGGCATCAGCCGCACCCCCATGCGGGAGGCGCTCATCATGCTCAACATCGCCCACATGGTGGTCATCAAGCCCCAGAGCGGCACCCATGTGGCCCCCATCGACCTCAAGCTGATGGAAATGGAGCAGTTCGCCCGCTTCACGCTGGAAAAGGAGATCCTGAACCGCATCCGGGGTCGTCTGACCGCCGAGCAGGAGGCCGCCTACCGACTCAACCTTGAGAGCTACCGCCAGCTGGAGCGCGACCCCTCCGCCGAAAACCGGGAGACGAGGATGCTCGACCTCGACAACGCCTTCCACCGCCGGGCCTTTGAGCTGTGCGGCATGGAGGAGCACTTCGACCATATGCTCTCCACCTTCCAGCACATCGAGCGTCTGCGGAAATTCAGCCTCCAGACGGAGGAGAACAAGTCCGTCTGCGCAGCCCACACCCGCATCCTCGAGGCCGTCCTGCGCGGCTCGGAGGAAGACCTCAGCCGTGCCCTCAGCGACCACCTGAACCGCTACAAGCTCTCGGTGGAGCAGGCCCGCCAGCGCCACCCGGAGTATTTCACCGAGGGGACCGTCGGGTTAATCGACAATGTAAGATAACTGCATCATAGAAAAGGACGCCGTCTGGTAAAAACCATGCGGCGTCCTTTTGTTATGTTATAGGGATCATGTCCTCAGCATTCAATCCAGCAGGTAGTTCCCAGCTTACGTATAATTGCTCAGAATTTTTTCAAAGTCCATATATTTTGCAACGGCCTCCGTGTAAAACTCTTTATTCTGTTCCACCATTTGCAGCGTTATAACAGGCTCATCATCTCCAAGCACTTCATCCACATAAAGGATATAGTCCGGGTACTTTTTCCCCTTGCTAAAGCAGGCAATCTGTATATCCTTATGAAACGTGTTCGTTGGTTCTTCCAATCTTCCTTGAATCAGGGCCTCTGCGTCATATTCCGTTGAGCCAAACTTGTATTTACCTTCCACCATCTCAGCCTGTCTCCAGAACGAGTCCGTGTCAAGCTTCTCACTCGGTTTGTACGGCTGTACTGTCGTCGGCAATAAATTATCTTTCCAAATAAACCATGCTTTGCCCTGTTCCGCATCACTCAAGACAAACGAGTAATCATCCTCTTGGTAGGTGCGCACACCATTTGTCGAATCTGTATAGTTGCGGCTTTTCACATTGCCATACTCATCTTTGCTCTCGATAGTATAGACACGCGTATAGGTCTGCGTCATCAGTTTCTCATAATTGGCTCTTCTGCTGTTCACCGGGTTCTTAATTGGCGTTGCGTGCAACATTCCAAATTCATTCACACCCGTTTCTTCTGCGCCGGAACTTGAACTGCTGGACGAACTGGAACTACTGCTTGAGTCTGAGGGCGCACTGCTGGAACTCGAAGAACTGCTGGAACTGCTATCAGAAGAAGCGCTGGAATTGCCGTTCGAGGCAGAGCCGCTAGAGCCACTGTTTCCTCCACCACCTCCTCCACCACTGCACGCGGTGAACATAGAAACCGATACCGCTGCGGCAAGCACGATGGCCATGACCTTATCAGACAATCTCATTAAAAATTCCTCCCCGTTTCAAGTTTGTGCTCTTAGCATATCTTATTTGCACTCATTTTTCAAGTGCAAATAGCGCACATTTTAATGCGTAGATTTTGTGTATTATGCCTTTATAATAAAATTTGAAGGGGGCATAAGATGGCATTCAAAATTCCAAAAGAAGAATATATCAACCGCACGTTTCGTCTTCGGAAAGAACTCGTTGACCGCATGGAAGTCATTTGCAACGAAAAAAACATCTCCCTGAACAAGTTGACCGTCTTATGCATTGAATATGCTCTGGACAACCTTGAAGAAGACGATACCACACTTCAGTAAGACACAAAAACGCCGCACAGCGTCTCAAAAATCGCTGTGCGGCGTTTTATTCTACGGTAAAGTTCCGGAGGGTGCTCAGACCTTCTCGATGGTGATGCTCCACTCGCTGGTCATGGCCTCATCGACGTCCAGCACCTCGTGATGACCCTCCTCGTTGACGCTGTTGGCCCAGCCGTTCCAAGGCTCCATGCAGACGAAGCTCTCGGCATCCTGCTGCCAGAGCACGCCCTTGTCGAAGGTCTCATCGGCGTCCACCGTGACCTTATGGCCGTTGCCCTTGTCGGTGAAGGTCATGGGGAACTCCACGCCGGTCATCAGGCGGATGGTGTTGTCTGCGCCCTCCTTGCGGGTGAGGGTGATCTTTTCCGGGGCAGCGGGCTGCTCGCCCTTGGCATTCTCGGAGCAGGTGGCACACTTGATGTCAAAGTCCACATTTTCCAGCGCAGAGGCCACGAAATAGGGGTGGTAGCCGAAGCTGAAGGGCATGGGCTTGTCGCCCTCGTTGATGACGGTCAGGCTGATGAGGGCCTTATTGCCCTCGAGGTTGTAGTTCACCAGCAGGGTGAAGTCGAAGGGGTAGAGGAACTTGGTCAGCGGGGTGGATTCCAGCGCCAGCGTCACGCCGTCCGGGCCGACGCTCTCCACGTCCCAAGCGCACAGGTCGGCGAAGCCATGGGTCTCCATGGGGTAGGCCTTGCCCTCAAAGTTGTGGACGCCGCCGTCGGGGTTGCCGCAGCTGGGGAAGAGCACCGGCACGCCGAAGCGGGGGCGGTTGCACTCCGAGAAGTTGGGGCGGCGGGTCCAGATATACTCGTCGCCGTCGAGGGTAAAGCCGGTGATCATGCCGCCGCGCTCGGGGGTGATGGTCAGGCTGGTCTTGGCGGCGGGGTCGGTGATGACGTACTGCTCATAACAGGCGCCGTTCTCGGTGATGTACTGGGTGGTGATCTGGTTCATAGTTCAGTCCTCCGTATTTTTCTGGTTTTTCTGGTATTCCGCCAGTTTTTCAAAATAATAATCGATGCCATAGCGAATAAAGTATTTGATGATGCGGACAACAATGCAGATGATCGCCGCATAAACAAGCAGTGCAAAAAACATTGCTCCATTTGCTCCTAGTCTCATAAATTACTCCTCGCAATGCACAAAAAGGCCGCCGGGCGGTATGTACCGCTCAGCAGCCTCATTTTTACTTAAAGAACGACGCCGTCCTTGAAGATGGAGATCTCGCGGAAGCCGTGCTTTTCGGCCTTGGTCTGCTCGCCGCTGGCCACCCGGATGACCAGATCCAGCAGGTCCTTTGCGGCCTCGTCGATGGTCTTCTCGCCGTCGGCGATGACGCCGGTGTTGAAATCGATCCAGCCCGACTTCTTCTCCGCCAGCGGGGTGTTGGTGGAGATCTTCAGGGTGGGAGCCGGGGCAGAGAAGGGCGTGCCGCGGCCGGTGGAGAAGAGGATGAGGTGTGCACCGGCGGCGGTCATGGCGGTGGCGGAAACGAGGTCATTGCCGGGGCCGTAGAGCATATTCAGGCCCTTGGTGACGACGGGGTCGCCGTAGCCGATGACGTCCATGATGGGGGCTGTGCCGCCCTTCTGGACGCAGCCGCAGCTCTTGTCCTCCAGCGTGGTGATGCCGCCCTGCTTGTTGCCCGGAGAGGGGTTGTCGTAGACGACCTCATTGTGGCTGATGAAGTAGTCCTTAAAGCCGTTGATCATCTTCTCGGCCTTGACAAAGACGTCGTGGTTGATGCAGCGATCCATCAGGAAGCCCTCGGCACCGAACATCTCGGGCACCTCGGTCAGGACGGTGGAGCCGCCGCGCTGGCCCATCATGTCGGAGAAGCGTCCGATGGTGGGGTTGGCGGTGATGCCAGACAGACCATCCGAGCCGCCGCACTTCATGCCGACCACCAGCTCGCTCACGGGGATCGGCTCGCGCTTGAACTGGCCGGCGTAAGCGGCCAGCTCCTTCAGGATGTCGCGGGCGGCGGCAAATTCGTCGTCCACGTCCTGACAGGTCAGGAATTTCACCCGGTCGTGGTCATACTCGCCCAGCTCTTCCACGAACTGGTCGTGCTGCAGGTTCTCACAGCCCAGATGCAGCACCAGAACGGCGGCGGCATTGGGATGGCGGACGAGGGCGGCCAGCAGCTTGCGGGTCTGTGCGTGGTCATGGCCGGTCTGGCTGCAGCCGAAGGGATGGGTGAAGGTGTAGAGACCCTCGATGGTGCCGGTGACGAGGTCCTGATTGTCGGCCACCATCTTCTTGGCGATGTCGTTGACACAGCCGACGGTGGGGATGATCCAGATCTCGTTGCGGATGGCGGCGCGGCCATCCTTGCGGCGGAAGCCCATGAAGGTCTCGGCCTCCACCTTGGGCAGCGGGGCCAGCTCGGGGGAGGGGTTATAGCTGTACTCCACCTCGCCGGAGAGGTTGGTGTGGACATTGTGGGTGTGCATCCAGGTGCCCGGCTCGGCGTCGGCGGTGGCGTGGCCGATGGGGAAGCCGTACTTGATGACGTTCTCGCCGTTCCGGATGGGCTTGACTGCCATCTTGTGGCCCTGCGGGATGTCCTCCAGCGCGGTGACGGCAAGGCCGTCCACCTCGACGAGGGTGCCCTTGGCAATGGGATGCAGAGCGACAACGACGTTGTCGATGGGGCTGATATGGATCGCCTGCGGCATAGTTTTTCTCCTACTCTCTCATAACACAAAGGGGGCTGCTGCCCAAAGCAGCAGCCCTCTGTGTCCAAATTTTCAGCTTACAGGCAGCTCTTGTAAGCAGCCTCTGCGCCCTCGGTGCGGATCAGCTCGAGGTCTGCCAGAACAGCGGCCTCAAGGCCCTCGATCTTGGTCAGATCCTGATCCCACATCTGGGTGTTGGTCAGCACAGCGTGCACCAGCTGGGCAGCGGTGTCGTCCTTGTGTGCATAGTAGAAGTCCAGTGCCCATGCGTCATCCTGGATCTTATAGGTATTGCCGGCCGGACGCTTGCAGATGAGGCCGTCGGCGGTGCGCTCCTGAATATCGTTGGAGTAGAAGGCGATGTAAGCAGCCAGAGACATGGTCAGGCACTTGGGCAGCTTCTTCTGCTCCTCGATGTAGGTCAGGAAGGAGGGCATATTGCGGGCCTTCCACTTGGAGGTGGAGTTCAGGGAGATGCTCATCAGCTCGTGGTTGATGAAGGGGTTGTTGAAGCGGTCCTGCACAGCAGAAGCGAACTCCTCGAGATCCTTCTTGTCCAGAGGCAGGGTGGGGATGACCTCCTCGTGCAGCATCTTGTTCATGAAGCCGCGGATGGTGTCGTTGTGCATGCAGTCACGCACGATGTCGAAGCCAGCCAGATATGCGCCCAGAACGAAGCCGGTGTGTGCGCCGTTCAGGATGCGGACCTTGCGCTTCTTGTAAGGGGTGACATCGGGCACGACCATGACGTTGACACCGGCCTTCTTGAACGGCAGCTTGTCCTCCAGACCATCGGGACCCTCGATGACCCAGACGCCGAAGACTTCGCCGACGTCCAGCGCCTTATCGGTGTAGCCGTTGGCCTCTTCCAGAGCAGCCAGCTCCTGCGGGTCACGGATGCGGCCCGGGACGATGCGGTCCACCAGAGTGGAGCAGAAGGTGTTGGCGTTGTTCATCCAGTCGATGAAGGCAGCGTCGAGGTTCCAGTCCTTGGCGTAGTTGTTGCAGCACTTCTGCAGCTCCTTGCCGTTGTTGTCGATCAGCTCGCAGGACAGGATGATCAGACCCTTGTCGGCAGCGCCCTTGAATGCGGTGTAGCGCTCGTACAGCACGCGGGTCAGCTTTGCAGGAAAGCTGTTGGGAGGAACCTGATCGAACTGGCTGTCGCCCTGCGTATAGGCGATGCCGGCCTCGGTGGTGTTGGAGACGACGATCTCGAGATCCTCAGAGCGGGCCAGAGCCAGAACTTCGTCCCACTTGCCCTCGGAGTAGGGGCAGACGCAGTCGGAGACGCAGGAGATGACGCGCTTTGCATCGACCTTCTGGCCCTTCTCGCTGCCGCGCAGGTACAGGGTGTACAGGCCCTCCTGCTCGTTCATCCAGTCTGCCATCTGGGGGAAGTTGGCGATGGGCTGCACCAGCTTGACCTTGCCGTTGAAGCCAGCCTTCTCGTTGGCGATGTCGATGAAGTAATCCACGAATGCGCGCAGGAAATTGCCCTCGCCGAACTGCATCACCTTAACGGGTGCGTCCTTGAGGATATAGCCGTTGTAACCGGTGCTTTCCAGAACCTTGTAATTCAAAGTTTCCATTTGAGTGTCTCCTTTTATCAATTTGCTTTGCCTTTCACGGGGCAGCCAGAGCCGCGCCCTTCTCTTTCTCTATTTTATGCTGTTGTATACAAATAAGTCAAGTGGTTCTCCACAGTTTTTTGCAGGAAAAGGGGCCGTTTTTATAAAAACCAGCGAATTGTACAAGTCTGGGCGAGAATTTTGGGCAGTTTTTCAGTTGTATACATCCGCATTTTCCGGTATACTAAAGACAGGCATCGCCTGTTTGCACGGAACAGGCCCATACCCCTATTTTTTAAAGAATGTTTCAAACCGTCAAGACCATTGAAAAAAGGAGTTCTGACCATGAAAGCATTTATGGATAAGGAGTTCATGCTCCAGTCGCCCACCGCACAGCACCTGTATCACGCTTACGCTGAGGGTATGCCCATCTGTGACTACCACTGCCACATCCCTCCCCGTGAGATCTACGAGAACCGCCGCTTCGACAACATCGCTCAGGTCTGGCTGGGCGGCCGCAACCCGGACGGCAGCTACTTCGGCGACCACTACAAGTGGCGCGTCATGCGCTCCAACGGCGTGCCCGAGGAGTACATCACCGGCGACAAGCCCGACCGCGAGCGTTTCCAGAAGTTTGCCGAGGCTCTGCCCATGGCCATCGGCAACCCGATGTACCACTGGACCAACCTCGAGCTGCACACCTTCTTCGGCTATGACGGCGTGCTGAACGGCGACACCGCCGAGGAAGTCTGGAACCTGTGCAACGACAAGCTCCAGCACGACCCCAAGCTGACCGTCCGCGGCCTCATCGAGCAGAGCAACGTGGCTTTCATCGGCACCACCGATGACCCCATCGACAGCCTCGAGTGGCACAAGAAGATCAAGGAAGACCCCACCATCAAGTTCACCGTGGCTCCTTCCTTCCGCCCCGACAAGGCCCTCAACATCAACAAGCCCGGCTTCGTTGAGTACATGGGCAAGCTGGCTGCTGCCGTCGGCAAGGAGAAACTGGCCTGCATCGACTGCGTCACCGGTGCTCTGACCGACCGCATCGAGTTCTTCGCCGAGATGGGCTGCCGCGCTTCCGACCACGGTCTGGACTACATCCCCTACCGTGAGGCCTCCAAGGACGAGGTCAACGCCATCTACCAGAAAGCCATGAAGGGCGAGGCCGTCACGCGGGAAGAGGCTGAGAAGTATCAGACCTACATCCTCATCCATCTGGGCAAGCAGTATCACCGCCTCGGCATCGCCATGCAGATCCACTACAACTGCCTGCGCGGCGTCAACCGCAAGATGAACACCCTGCTGGGACCCGATACCGGTTTCGACATGATCAACACCGCCACCTGCGGCGGCGAGATCGCAGCTCTGCTGAGCGCCCTGAACGACACCGACGAGTGCCCCAAGACCATCATCTACAGCCTGAACCCCGGCGATGACGCTCAGATCGGCACCATTCTCGGCTGCTTCCAGAACAGCGAGGTCCCGGGCAAGATCCAGCACGGCTCCGCTTGGTGGTTCAACGACCACAAGATCGGCATGGAAGAGCAGATGTCCCGTCTGGCCAGCCTCGGCCTGCTGGGCAACTTCGTCGGTATGCTGACCGACAGCCGCAGCTTCCTGAGCTACACCCGCCACGACTACTTCCGCCGCATCCTCTGCAACCTCATCGGCCAGTGGGTCGAGGACGGCGAGTATCCCAACGACGAGAAGGCTCTGGAGAAGATCGTCCGCGGCATCTGCTTCGACAACGCAAAGCGCTACTTCAACCTGTAAATCAATCCCGAGGGGGGCCGCTGCACGTTCGTGCGGCGGCCCCCGTTTTTGCTGTCCTTCCGGAAAAAACAAACACCAAGGCCCGGGGTGTCTCCACCCCGGGCCTTGGCTGCATTTTCTATTGAAGAAATAAAGAATTGCTCAGCTGTGCTAAGAAAAGCTTACTTGACAGGCTTGCAGGTGACAACAGCCATGATGTAAACAACATCGGTGGTCTTGCCGCCGCTAGTCTCTTTGACGGTGAACTCCTTCATGCTCAGCACGAACTCATCGCCGGGTTTATTTTTGAGCGAGAAGGCATTAATAGCGCCGGAACCGTTGATTGCTTTACCATCTCCGGTCAGCACACTTTTGGAGATTTCCCGAGCCTTGTCAGTCTCATTCTTACCCTCGGCTTTGAAGTAGGTGTACCAGACATACTCGTCCTTGTTCGCTTTTTTCAGAGCGTTATAGATGCTGCTCTTTGCGCTTGCCTCAGGCTGAAGTTTGCCCTTCTCAGTTGCCGCATCGATAGCCGTGTTTGCCAGTGTTTCACTGCCGACCTCGACGGTAGCCTTGGGGTTTGCTTCCTTCAGCATACCCTCCAGCTTGCCAGCAGCCTGATGAGAAGCGGTGCTTCCACAGCCGGTCAGAACAGACATTGCCATGACGCCGGTGAGGACGAGAGCCAGAAGTTTCTTTGCCATTTTCATGATTTTTTGCCTCCCATATGTTCAAATAAATTTCATGGGCAGCTGTCCCTTTCCGGTCGTCAGCCCACAGCATTATTATACCCCCCCCCCTGCCAATCTGTCAATATTATTCATGATTTTCATGATATTTCCAAAACGCCCCGGTCTGTGTTATGCAATTTTCACAAATTCACGAACAGGGACAGAACAGCGCCCCCGCGTCAGCCGTTCAGCCGATGCAGGGGCGCTGTTGTATCTCTGATTTACTTGTTGTCCGCCACCATCATCTTGCTGGCCTTATAGATGTCGCCGCAGCCCAGCGTGATGACCAAGTCACCCTCGCGGGCATTCTGCTTCACCCAGTCGGCGGCAGCTTCCAGACTGTCCACCAGCACCGAGCCGGGGATCTGCGCCGCCAGCTTTGCGCTGGTGATGGACGGGTCGTTCGGCTCACGGCTGCCCATGATGGGGGTGATGACCGCAATGTCGGGGATCTTGAGCACATCCACGAAGTCGTTGAACAGCATCTTGGTGCGGCTGTATGTAAACGGCTGATGGACGGCGATGAGGCGCTTGTAGCCCAGCTCCTTGGCAGTGGTCAGGGTCGCGCGCAGCTCGGTGGGATGGTGGGCGTAGTCGTCCACCACCACAGCGCCGTTGCACTCGCCGTAGACCTCGAAGCGGCGGCCTGCGCCCTTGAAGCTTGCGGCTGCGGCGGCGCACTGCTCGACGGTCAGGCCCACAAAGCGGCAGACCGCACACATGGCCAGCGCGTTGTAGATATTGTGACGGCCCGGCACAGCCAGCCGGATGTGGCCGGTAACTTTACTCCACTCCTTCAGGTCGAACTCGAAGAAGCCGGGCTTATACTCCTGTACATTGACGGCCTGATAGTCGCCGTCGTTGTTGATGCCGAAAGTGCGCACACGGCGGTCGAGGGTATACATAACGTCCATCGTGTTCTTGTCGTCGGCGTTTGCGAAGATCATGAACTGGGTCATAAGGGCGAAGCGCTTGAAGGCAAACTTCAGCTCACCCATGCTGCCGTAATAGTCCAGATGGTCGTTGTCGATGTTCAGCACAACCGAGAGGTAGGGGGTCAGCTTCAGGAAGGTCTCCGAGAACTCACAGGCCTCGATGACGATGTCGTCGCCCTTGCCCGCCTTGCCGTAGCCGTGGATGAGGGGCAGCTTGCCGCCGATGACCGCAGAGGGGTCGCGTCCTGCCAGCTCCAGCGCAGTGGTGATCATGGAAGTCGTGGTGGTCTTGCCGTGGGTACCGGAAACGCAGATGCTCTGCTTGTACAGGCGGCTCACATAGCCCAGCAGGACGCTGCGCTCCACCGTCGTGATGCCGTAGGAAGCTGCCGCATTCAGCTCCACATTGTCCTTCGCAATGGCGGCGGAGTAGACCACGAGGTCTGCGCCGATGACATTATCTGCGCTGTGGCCCAGCGTGACCTTGACGCCCATCTCCCGCTCAGAGCGGATGATGCTGCCGTCCAGCACGTCGCTGCCCGAAATGTCATAGCCTTTTGCGGACAGGATCTGGATGAGCGGATACATTCCGCTGCCGCCGCAGCCAATGAAATGGATCTTCTTCACATTATCCAGCAGGTGCTGGGTGTAATCGGTGTACATGAACATAGAAAGCATCCTCCAATAATATAAACGGCTGCCGGGCAGACCGTATCCATTCTAGTGACACCTATTATTATATAATTTTTGGCGCACAAAATAAACACTTCGGAGCGAATTTTCGGAAAGAACTATAAAATCATACGCACTTTTGTGCTATCTGTATAGAATCCGCGGGCCCAGGCTGGGTATTTTGACGCTTCACAAAAGATTTACAATTACTCAGGATAAATAGCTAACGATCCTGAGATTTTTGTGATATAGTTATAGAGGAAATTTTGCTGTGGCAGCGCCTGCATCGACGTCGGCTGTGCCCGGCACGAAAAGAGGAGACACTTTTTTGAAGATCAAAATCACGGCCGACAGCACCTGCGACCTCTCCGAAGCGCTGCTGCGGCAATGGGACATCTCTCTCATGCCCATGCACATCCTGATGGGCGGCGAGAGCTATCTGGACGGCATCACCGTCCGCCCCGCTGACGTCTTTGCCCATGTGGAGGCCGGCGGCCAGACCCCGAAATCCGCCGCCGCAAATCCGGTGGAGTACATCGACTTCTTCGGGCCGTTCGCCAAAGAGTACGACGCCGTCATCCATATCTCGGTCAGCGCCAAGCTTTCGTCCTGCTATCAGAACGCCTGCCTTGCCGCGCAGGAATACGACAACGTCTCGGTCATCGACAGCGAGAACATCTGCACCGGACAGGGCTATCTTGTCCTCCGCGCCGCCAAATGGGCGGCAGACGGCCTGACGGCCCGCAACATCTGTATGCGGCTCCAGAACCTCGCCAAGCGGGTGGAACTGAGCTTTGTGCTGGACCAGCTCAATTACATGGCCAAGAGCGGCCGCTGCTCCGGCGTGCTGGCGTTCGGCGCAAACCTTCTGGGCATCAAGCCCAGCCTCGCCGTCATCGACGGTGAGCTGAAGGTCGTCAAAAAGTATCGCGGCAGCCTGCCCATCTGTGTCGGCAAGTACATCACCGACCTGCTGGATGGCCGGGACGACATCGACAACTGCATGGTCTTTATCTCGTCCTGCCAGCCCAAGCCCGGCTGCATGGAGGCCATCAAAGCCGGTCTGCGCAGGTACGGAAAATTCGAGAACATCATTGAGACCGACATCGGCACGACCATCGGCGGCTACTCCGGCCCCGGCACCATCGGCATCGTATTCGCAAAGAAAGTCTGAACAGGATTCAACCAAGACGGCCCGGCTAAGTGGAAAACTCCACAGCCGGGCCGTTTTTTATCGCAAGGCAAGAAACCAGTGCAACCGTCAAACAGCATATTTGCGATATGCAATTCAACGCTGTTGCTGTTGCATTAAAAAGTTGAATTGCTCTAGTTGCGGGAACACTTTTCAGCGTCGATGGCCAGCACGAACATCAGCACATACAGCGCATCTTCCGGCTTTGCAATGTCCAGCACATAAGTATCCGTCCAGTGGAGCAGCTCCTTGGAGATGGCTGCCACCGCTGCCCCATCCGGCCCGGTGATGGTGTAGTCCCATTCCGCCCAGTCGCCTTCGATGTGCCAGCCGTTGAAGTCGATATTATACCGCGGCTTGAACCAGCCCCACGGTTCTTTTTTCAGGGTGCCGATGCAGTCGCTCCCCTCGTAAAGTTCGAATTGGGGCCACCAAGAAAAAATCTGCTCCTTCACAGTGCCCAGCTCGTTCTCTTCGCTGGCGTCGAATATTTTCAGGCAGTGCCCCCACGAGAGCTGGCCCTTCACGATATAGACCGTGTTTTCATTTTCATCGTAGATGTCATAGCTGTCGAACCAAGCAAATGCACGCTGTTTGAATAAAAGCTTCATGCCGTCCTCCTCTGTCCGCTTTGTCACACCCTGCTTGACTTATATACGATTTACGCGGCTGTTTTCATGCAGCATCTGGAAATTTTTTCGGATAAATATAAGAAAACCGCCCTGAGAACTCTCAGAGCGGCATATTCAAGTCGGCGACTACCTATTTTCACAAGCCGTTTCCAGCTAACTATCTTGGGCACGAGTGAGCTTAACTGCTGTGTTCGGAATGGGAACAGGTGGAACCTCACCGTCATCGTCACCGACCATATGACTAGCTAAGTATATCATTTCTGATTTACTTTGTCTAGTATTTCTTGAAGGACGTGCCTTCAAAACTGAATAATCACTGCTTACATTTTTTCGTTGACTCTAAGAGTCTCAAGCGAATTGTGGTCAAGCCCTCGACCTATTAGTACACGCTTGCTGAATGGATCGCTCCACTTACACATCGTGCCTATCGACCTTGTAGTCTTCAAGGGGTCTTACTTGTTTAAAACAATGGGATATCTTATCTTTGGGTCGGCTTCACGCTTAGATGCTTTCAGCGTTTATCCGATCCGTACGTAGTTGCCCAGCTATGCTCCTGGCGGAACAACTGGTGCGCCAGAGGTACGTCCGTCCCGGTCCTCTCGTACTAGGGACAGCTCCCATCAAATATCCTGCGCCCACGACAGATAGGGACCGAACTGTCTCACGACGTTCTGAACCCAGCTCGCGTACCGCTTTAATGGGCGAACAGCCCAACCCTTGGGACCTGCTACAGCCCCAGGATGCGATGAGCCGACATCGAGGTGCCAAACCACTCCGTCGATGTG
>ENA-OWYM01000098-OWYM01000098.1-human-gut-metagenome-genome-assembly--contig:-NODE-98-length-19446-cov-358.983807_pt1 | contig 19446 bp, 19 predicted proteins | sample MGYA00249748_ERZ652082 | MGnify/ENA primary metagenome ERZ652082 (study PRJEB26925, sample SAMN05827187) | human gut metagenome | biome: ENVO:2100002; feature: ENVO:00000062; material: ENVO:00002003...
GAAAGGCTCTTAGATGGGGAAACACCGATAAATGAGGAAGCGGACAGCAGAAAAGACCAATGAAAGACAATCGAAAAACGAGGTATACCGACTATTACGTTAGGGATAGAAGAATAAAGCCCACAGGAACGAGGACTTGGAACGGATAGCCCGACAGCTTGCTGTAACGCCATAGTGAGAATTAAGCTGGAATAAATCGTAGAATAGTTTGCAACAACAAAAAATTACCATATATTTGCAAGTGTAACACGCTGATTATTAATATATTAAATATGATAATAAATATAAATGAATATGGGATTAAAAGAAAAAATAAAGGACTTCAATCTTAGGGACAATGAAGGAATAGACAAGGATGACAATAACGGTAAAATATCTGAAGCGTTCAAGCCTATAGCAGAAACTATACTGTCCGGTCATTTTAAAGTTACAAAGAACAACAGTGATTCTTATGTAACAGTACACCCTACCTGTGTTGAGATGTATTACCATGAGGAAGGAGAAGGTGAAGATAAGATTAAGGACTATATTGTATATCATAGAGACAGTAATGATGGGAAAAACAAGAAGGATATATTTCCGCTCGGAGTTCTTCATAATCATGTATCCGGTATAGACCTGACATTTGAAAGAGAAGGGAATGACCATGAACCTATTCGTTTTTCCGCCTTAATAAGAGAATTTTGGGTTAATATGGAGAACAAGAAAGACAAGGAAGATAAGTATGAAATGAAAGGTATAGATGGTAGTAGTGAAAACAAGCCAGACAATAAGCCTACGCATTTATACGATGCTTTGTATTCTCAGTTCTCTGTGTTTGACGGATTCAGTGTGAAATGGGAAAACGGTCAAGAAAAGAAAGAAATTAGATGTATAGGAACAAGAATCAATGTTTCTGAGTATAGATTTAAAAATAACAAATGGGAAAAGACACCCAAAGTCGGTGATGATAAACTCAATACACTCAACAAGAAATACAAGCAGTGTATGAGAATGTGGAGATATTCAATTAATGAAGATAAGCTATGATACCAGACTATAAATGTAATGCAGTCTATTTCTCAGAATGGCTGAAAAAGGACTACCCTGACATATTCATTGGAGTGGCAAGGATATTGAACAAGCACAATATAGCTTATGATGCCATTCCAAATACTAAAGATATATGGTGCAGAGACTATATGCCACTGCAGCTTGATAAAGAGAGATATTTGTGCTATGAATACAAGCCTGACTATCTGATTAAGATAGCAAGCAACCGGAAATACATTACAGATTCACTGAATGTATGTCGGGATATGCAACTGAAGATAAAGGAAACTCCCCTTATTATGGATGGTGGTAATGTCGTCAAGGTTGGAAATAAGGCAATAATGACAGAAAAGGTATTTGTGGAGAATCCATCCATAGATGATGATACACTAAAGAAACAACTAGAGAAACAGATGGAGTGTGAGGTTGTCTTCATCCCTTGGGACAGGAATGAAAAGTATGGCCATTCTGATGGAATAATCAAACCTATTTCTGATAATGCCATACTGATGACCAATTATCATGACTTTGACAGGGATTACACCAATGAAATTGTCAAAAGGCTTTCCAGCAAATTTGAGATAGAGACACTTTCCTATAAAGTCAGAAAAACTGCTTCTGAAAGTTGGTCCTACATAAACTTCCTGACTGTTGGGAAAATGATAGTATTACCTACTTTAGGGAAAGAAGAGGATGATCAGGCATTGGAACAGATTAAAAGGTATTATCCGGATTCTATAATTGAACAGCTCAACATTTCGGAGCTTGTAAAGGATGGCGGTGGTCTCAACTGCGTAAGCTGGTGCAGGCTGGTATCTGATGATGAAAAAAGATTTCTGACATTGTTCAATCGTCTTGACAGTGAAAAAGAATTGACCAAGGAGAATATGTTCACAGATGAAGAAATTATATTCATGTGTAAACATAGCCTAAGGAGGTTTGCCGACAAATACCCTGGTATTGCCGAATATTATATGAAATGCTTGGATGATTAAAACAATAGGTGATGCAGTATACAACTATAAATGCATCTCCTTAATGGAATACAGCGGAAGTTAGAGAAGGGAAAATGAACTCTCTTATAGTAACATTTGTAGTAAATGTTGATGATTCATATACTTAATAAGATATCATAGGGAGAAATATTTATGGCAAAAACGCACATTAAAGCAAAGGCTGTCCCATATAGAATGAGGCAGCCTTAATTATATAGAAGAAAAAGTGTTTACAGACCAGATGGTAACATCTCGCAATACCTTTCAAACCATTGTTTTTTGGCCGGAGTATCTATTGGGGCATACTCACTGATTATACAGCCTGTAGTAAGATCATCTGCTAAGGCAAGTATAATATCTGCAAGTTCAATTGTGTCCTGAAATTCTTTATAACCAGGGCAGAAAAGACGTTGATGTTTTATTTCCTCGTAGCCATATATAGCACCCATGATATTACCGGTTACTGAACCTGTGGAGTCACTGTCGCCATTATGATTGACTGAAGCAACAATAGCATCATGTATGCTGTCTATATGTCTGATGGTACAGAACAGGGAAATAGCCCAGGTTTCTTCTGCAGTCCAACCTTCACCAAGTTCTTCAATAGCCCGGTAATCTGGAGTAGAAGAATGAGCAAGACGGATGGCCTTTCTTGTCAGCTCGGCAAGATAGCATTTATCTTCTGCAAACTGGTTAACAAACACTTTATCCAGTGTATTTATGGTATCTTCTGCAATATCAGTAATTCTATCTTTAGCTTCTTCTAGAGAAAGTGGAACAAGTTTGAATAGAAATTCGGTCAGCATTCCAGCGGGCAAGAAACCGAGCGGATGGAGATGGGTTACCCTTGCTATGTGCGCTCCAGCTTCAAACATTTCCGGAATGCTATAAGGGCACTTCCCGTAGCGGGACATATCTCCAGCAAGCAATAAAGCCAGTGGAGCAACACGCATAATACCACCACAACCCTTACTGTTATTCTCAACTTTACGACAATGCATCAGATTGAAACAGGCCGTCAGACAGGTATTTCCAGGAGCACGTCTGTGTGCCAATTCCGGAAGATCCCTTAACCAGGTATAATGAAATTCTTTATTATCGCCCCCACTCTTTTCTCCTGTCTGAGTATAATACCAGTCAATATATGCTTTGTCAACATAATTTTCAGGTCTGCCACCTATGCCTCTCATGTAACCACGGGTGATACCCATTAATATACCATTGGCAGTAAAGAGTGTCATCTGAGTATCATCACTGACCAAAGTCTTTCCGTTGCGGTCCAGTTCAAAGGTCTTGATACCGCTTAGTCCATATTTAGACAAGATGCTCTGCCTAGTCATAAACTCGACAGGATAGCCAAGGGCATCGCCGGCTGCCCCACCCATAAGAGAGCCGCGTATGCAGTCGTTGACTCTATTCAAGCCAGTCTCTTTTATTGAATGTACATAAGAAATAAATTGCTCAATGAAATCCAGTTGTTCCTGCGATAACGAAACATCATGACGGAACGAGGAAAACATTCGAGGAGACATAAAATTTAAGGTGTCAAGTACATCAAACAACCTCCTTTTATTCTGTTTCTTAGCAAGATAACATGCAGCGACAACACCAGTTCTAGTCACCCCATCCCTACAATGTAAATAGATAAAACCACCCTGTTGTTTCAGTTCATTGATACAGTTCAGCAACCTGTGCATACTATCAAGTGAGTCAGGAACAGAATTCTTCTCTATTGAAAACCGCAAGTAAGTAACATCATCAGGCAAAAATCTAGAGTAGGAACGCAATTCACCATCCTCAGTAAGATCTATAAAATGTCTTATACCGAAGTGAATCATGTGCTTTATCTTTTTTTCTGCACAATAATCTTTTCTGTCACCCGGATATTCGCCGGCAAAAAGAGCATTCTCTTCACCATCAATTTCGTAGGAACGTCTCAACGGCCAATTAATGAAATTTAGAAATTTATCGTTTATTTCTAAGAGGTCATCAGTCAACAATTCACGGCAATTGTCTTCAATCTCAGAAGAAAGACAGCTACTGCTGACTGTGAATGGTTGTTCAGTTGTAGCAATTGAAGCAGTCATACATCCTATCGTATCAGAATCACCGCCCATTGAGACAGCCAAACGAATAGCACTCTCAGCATCATGAGGTTCCTGAAGAAAAGCCATAATAGCAATAGGAACACTTCCCTGACAAGTAACATCAAAACCATAGTCTGGTCTTATTTCTCTCAGGTCAACATCAAGGTTATAACCAAAATGTTCTTCGACGAAACGTTTGATTTTTCCGGTAACATCGAATCTCTCAGTTCGCTTGATAAATATGCTTGCAGCAATTGCCTGTGCACCCTTGATACCTTCAGGATGATTATGGGTAACAGAAGCGGTAATACGAGCCAGTTCTAGAGCTTCCTCCATAGAGTTTGCATACAGACCCACAGGACTTACCCTCATGGCCGAGCCATTGCCAAAACTGCCGTAAGGTTGTGGGTTCTCAGATTTCAGCCATTTACGAAACATGCCACCATAACCGGCATCCGGATATTTTCGTCCGAGACACTGCATACACTTTACCAGTCCGGTTTCAGTATGATCCGGATCAGTCATCAACCATTGAGCAACAGCAAGAGTCATCACCGTATCATCAGTGAAACGGCTTCCTTGCGGAAGGAGTTCGAAGTCTTCCGTCTTTACATTTTTCCTTTCACGTGTAGAACCAATAATATCACCTACGATTCCCCCTAAAATTCTATTGTCATACATAAGTCTATCCTCCTAAAATTCTAATCTAAATCCTTTATGTTTCAACTCGGCATACTTCTCCGGATTGAACCGATACTTCACAGGCACCCTCGATGGAGTATTCTCCGGTCTTTTTTCTGCCTCTATAAGTAAGCCAAGCTTTAGCATCTTGTTATAGAAATTACGTCTGTCAAACTTAACCTCAAGTATTGCCTCATAAAGATTCTGCAATTCACTCATGGTAAACACGTCCGGAAGAAGATCAAACCCTATAGGTTTGAAACAGATGCGGACTTTCAAGGCAGAAATAGCCTTGCGAAGGATTCTGTCATGGTCAAAGGCAAGACTCGGTATTTCATCATAGGAAAACCATCTTGCATTAGAGGCATCATCACCGCCCTTAACATCACCCATCCTGACTAAAGCATAGTAGGCAATGGTAATCACCCTTTCTCTCGGATCACGGTCAACAGCTGTGAATGTATGGAACTGTTCAACAGGAATATCCTTTAGACCGGTTTCTTCTTCAAGCTCTCTTTTCGCACACTCATCTGCCGTTTCATCCATCCTCAGGAAGCCACCGGGTAGAGCCCAGGCGTCTTTATATGGTTCAAGCCCCCTTTGAATAAGTAACACCTTAATACTTATTCCGTCAAAACCGAAAATCGCACAATCAGTAGTAACTGACGGATGGGGATATTTATAGTGATATTTAAATTCTTCCATATTATATTGCGTTTAATTTACGCAAAAATAGAGTTTTTTTTCAAAAACCAAATATTATGCGTAATATTTACGCAATTATTTTATATTGCTATTAGAAAGTCCGTATGCCTGTAAAGAGTTACTTTGATAAGTAAATTGAGAATTAAAGTCATGATGCAAAGACATGAAAATGAAATCGGAAGTAAGGCAGGCCAAAAAGAAGTGTAGATGATTAATCTATTGGATTTATAGACACGATAAGACCAGGCAAGAAATAATACTTAGCGATATTTTCGTACAAAATGTTGGAGGTACCAGAAAGAATAATGTTTATATGGGATAGAAGGGAAAAGAAAGCAAAGGACATAAAAAAGGTATGCAAGGAACAACCAAGCATACCCTAATCGATTTGATTGTGTTACAGATTCAAAGCTATAATATCATTGATTTTCGTCACCAAAGAGTTTGAGCTGACGTTTGTTTTCCACTTCCTCGGCAGCTCTTCTTCTACGTTCATATATCAGATGCTCTTCATATTTTAGTACACTCATCATATCCCTGATTGTGTTCAGCCTATCTTCTTCGTTTGTGAAATATGGAATGTTTTCTTCATCACCTTTGTAGTACTGAGTGTACATATCGATATAGCACTTGAAACTCTCTTTCAGGGTAGAAGGAATCCTTAAAGTTGTCGTTACATAACCGGTCTTCAGCTTGGGGCCCGCACCTGCCCTTTTACCACCACGCTTGTCATTAATAATCTTCTCAATATCCCAGGCTGTAAGATTAGTTTTAGGGAGCGAGATTTCCTCACCTTTTGTTGTCATCGCATAATATATATCAGAAAGCCATCTCTTCCAGACCTTTGTAATCTGTCCAGTGAAATACAGGCGAAGAAACTCTTTGGTTAGATGGTTGTCAGGCAGTTTTCCAACAGGAGTTACACCGTTTTCTTCAATAAAGACATCCACATCAATATTATATTTTTCAACTAGTTCAAATTTATTTTCCATATAAGCTAATTTATGTGGTTTGGGACAAAAATAGTAAATTTTGATTATGTCACAAAATCAAAATTAAATAATTTGAACGTATTATGTTGTAAAATTTATTGTAAAAAAAAAGACTTGCCTATCCCATCAGGAATCAAGCAAGCCTACAGCATGAGCGCACAATGAATCAGTCTTTCAAAGAGTATGTCTTCACTATCTTCTTACCTACTTTTTCTGTAGAGAAGGAAAGTTTGTCTTCCTTAGACAACCAACCGATAGCAGCCCAGAACTCTGCATCTGAAAGTTTGGATTCCTTTTTAAGGTGTGAAAGTTCAACACTCTTTTTACCATCGAGAATATGCCAGATAACGCCGGCATTCTGACCAATTAATACCTGTTCCATATTGAAATTGATTAAATAAATAATGAAAAGTAAAAAAATGAGGAAATGTCTATCACAACCTGGAAAGGATACGATAGACGTGCCGCAGATGCAGCTATAAACTTAAATTATAATGTGCTTTGATTTACTGTCAAGAATATAAGAGATGAAAAGGGAATAACAGTATTGGAGTGTTATAAGTGTCTTATAACGAGGCAAAGATACAGAAATTTTCTATCATCAAAGAAAAATTGAAAAGAAAAAGCGGTTAAGTTGCCTTAACCGCCCAGAGCCATGCACGTCTTCCGTAATAGGCTATTACCAGAACCTCCACCTGAATTTCATAAAATTACGAAGAACATCTGACAAAAGCAAATAATTGATGGATAACTTAAAAATATAACCATTTAAATTATCATCATCAGGAGAAAATATTAGTTTTGTAATAACGAAGTAAATCAGCTATTTTTCTTCTTCCTCCCTGGTCTGATTTCTCTGCTAATGTATATACTTCTTTACAATATTTGGTTATACCTGAAGGGGGAACCAATATTATTATAAAATAAGTTTTATAAACCCAAGATATAATTTATATGATACTGGACACAATGACAACAGAAGAGGTACTGAGAGAAATTAAATCAGACTCAAGGGAAGTAAAAGCCAGATGGAGAAAATTCTCTACTAAATTCAGGAAACTTATACTGAAAAGGCAGTCATTCCCATGGCTTTGGGAGACTACTATAAAAACAAAGAAATATAACGAATGGTACATATCATTTTATGCCGAATCAAAAAAAGAGGTTGGTATAATAAATGCAACATTCAATATGATATTCAAGTATAAAGGTCAACTGCTGACCGGTACGGTTAAAGGAGACGAAGCCTTTATTTTTTCTGGTCACTTCTTTGACAGATACAAGGAAAGGTTCTTCAAAATACATAAGGAAAACCGTCTTATTACTGACAAAGATATAATGAAGGTGTTCTTCATTTTCAACAGTAACTGCTGGTTCTGCGACAAAGAAAAAGAGGATAATATCAGGGGATTCTGCTATGACGGTATTCTCTTAGGAGACTGGTTTGGAGGAGAAGGAGGTATTGTTAAAACATTCATATCAAGACAGGAAATGAAGATAAACCAGTTTGCAGAGTATTTTGAAATCTTCAAAATGTGGATTATAGAGGACATGTTCAAAGCAAGAAAAGGGTTTGAGTTAGAAAAGGAACTGATAAAATACATACCAGACACATATTTTAAACATGAAGAGTGGGACAAGTTCTTGTTTGAGCGAGATAATCAAAGACTGATAAAGGCGGCAGAAGAATGTCAGGAGATATACATAAAGAACATGGATGAATACAATAGATGCCTTAAAATGATTGATACAACCTATCTCAATATGGCAGAAAAGAAATTATAAGGTTGGCAGGAGTAACCATACTAAATTCATTAACAATACAATAACATAGTGATAACTTACAGAGAAAGAGAACGAACATATCTTTACCGAAAAAGGAAAAGATATGAATGCCATAATGAAAGCCATAAAGAAGTACAAGATAAGAAGACTATATAGAAAGTTAAAGAACGAACCTGTATATCCGTCTTGCTGTATAGTCACGATAAATGAGAAAGGCAAAAAAGAAATCTACATGATGTTATAAATTTCTTTTCAGAAACTCGTAGGAAGATATTGCAAACACGTACATTTGTATCAGTTAAACAAAATAAGAGTACACAGCAAACTTTTCCAGCCGTGAGGTCCGAGTTTTTCAAATGATAACTCTAAAGAGCATCCACAGAAGGGTGCTCTTTAGTTTTTCAAATGGATTAATATGCTTTAAAACAGAGAATATTAAGTCTGATTTTCTTTTAAAATCACTATATTGGAGTTGTAATAAGACCATACACCTTTGAATAAATACATTAAAAATAGCTCTAATGATGCAAGATAACCGTGAGGTTAAAAGTGTCATGCAAGCCCTCCAATGAGGGCTTGTTTTATTTTTTAATATTGCGTATATTTGTGATGTAGGATAAAGACAGTATTCCTTTTAAACAATCCTTCTCGGGTGTGCTTGATATCCTATGCCCTCTGTCTGTCAGAGGGCTTTTTTATTTAACCGTGATGACATCATCGAGGTTGGTGGTGTACTGCTTGCTGATGTGTTCGCATTTGAGGTGCCACGATTTGTCTGTGGTGCCCTGGACTGCTACCTTTATTGTGTTGTGGCCGTTCTTGCGGTTGATGGCATCTATGGCAGCGGCCAAGCGTGACTGCTTCTCACGGTCAATGGTGTCGAAAAGGTTGGTCTGTATGGCAGAATCAGGAACTATGTTCCAGACAATGACACCGGCTTTCTTGTACTGGTAACCGCCTTCTTTGCGGAAATCCATGCGGAGTGCCCAGACTGCGGTACTTACAAGTTCCTGAAGGTCATTTGTAGGTACTTGCAGGTGAATGGTACGGTTGATGCAGTGTTGTGGAAGATCAAGACGGAAACGGCTGGTATAGGCGAAGACTGTTATCTCTGTACAGCAGCTGTGCTGCATACGGAGCTTACGGACACATTCGGAAGAAAAGTTGGCGACTGCTTCCTCTAAGCTGGAGAGTTCTGACAGACCAGAGTCAGGGAAACTGCGGCTGGTACAGATACTTTTCTTCTGAGGCAGTTCCTCGACATCGATACAAGATTCACCACGAAGCTCCTTCCAAGTGCGGACACCGGTTATTGTAAGTAATTTTCGCACAAAACTCTCGCTTTTCTGAGTGAAATCTAAGGCGGTATTTATACCATAATAGCGCAGCTTATCCAAGCTCCGATGGCCGATACCCCAGACTTCGCCAATTTCGAACCTTTGTAAAGCTTTGATTCGTTTATCTTCCGTATCAATGATACAAACACCTCCATAACCCTTGTACTTTTTCCCGTATCTGCTTGCCACCTTCGCCAGAGTCTTTGTCGGTGCAATGCCCATTGTAACCGGGATGCCTGTACCCTTTCCGATGGTCTTTACAATCTTCCGACCGTAGGAAACCAGTTTCTCCCCTTCTCCGAAGCCTGAGAGATCCAGGAACGCTTCATCAATCGAGTACTGTGTCAGTTCCGGCGTAAACTCGGACAGCAGCATCATAACCCGGCGGCTCATATCACCATACAGATTGTAGTTGGAACTGAAGACAGCCACATTGTTTGCCTCCAAGACTTCACGGATCTGATAGAGAGGTGTCCCCATCTTGATGCCCATTGCCTTGACTTCGTTGCTTCTGGCCACGACACAGCCGTCATTGTTCGAGAGAACAACGACAGGTTTGTCACGAAGCAGCGGATTGAATACGCGCTCGCATGAGCAGTAGAAGTTATTGCAATCAACAAGGGCTATCATCTGCCTTTTCTAAGCTGTCTTTTTATGTTGTAGGTAAGAACTCCCCATATCAGGAAGTTGTTCTCCTCTGTAATCTTAATCGGAGTGTATTCCTCGTTGGCCGGAACAAGCCAGATGCACTTTTCCTTATCGTCAAAGCGCACTGTTTTCAGAGTGAACTCTCCATCGATGAAAGCCACAACGATGTCACCGTCCTGAGGCTCCAGGGCTTTGTCTATGACAAGCAGGTCACCGTCATCGATACCGCAATCCTTCATAGAATCTCCGGAAGCACGGGCATAGAAGGTAGTAGCCGGATGGCGTATGAGTTCCCGGTTCAGGTCTATGCTATCAGTCATGTAGTCCTGAGCCGGTGAAGGAAATCCAGCTCTCACACCCTGATCTGCAAACGGCAATGGCAGTTCGCTGCTCAGGTCGGCAGAGTACATGGTAAGTTTTATGCTCATCCCAGAAGCCCTTTCTCCAGCATTTCCTTACGAAGAAGTTCTTTCTCAACCTCAGTCATATCAGCCAGTTTTAATCTGTGGGGATTCTGTTTCTGATAAGCCTTGACATCCTCAATCACATTCTGGAAGTCATACAGAAATTCGCGAGAAGCGCCATGTCTTCTGTAGATTTCAATGGCTGCTTCCAATACTTCTACCGTACAGGTATCATCACCTTGAAAGACAGTAGCCGGTATTTGATTTAAGACGCATTTTCGTAATAAAGCAAGTTGATCTTTCATGTTTTGATTATGTTACAAATTCAAAAATAGCATAGAATAATTTAGTTGTGTAATTTTATCCTAATCATACACCCTCTACAGATAGTTGTGATACAGATAAATGGATAGTTGTGTAAAACCGTCCCTATTAAATATTTTTCAATTTACTTATTGAAGCAACAAACTCTTTGGCAGGTTTGAAAGCAGGTATATCATGTTCCGGCACAATTAATGTAGTGTTTCTGGAAATATTGCGAGCGGTTTTCTCTGCCCTATGCTTCAGGATAAAGCTGCCGAAGCCTCTTAGAAAGACAGGTTCCTGATTTGCCAATGAAGATTTTACTTCAGACATGAATGCCTCTACTACTGTTAATGCTGTTGCGTAATCAATGCCAGTAGAATAAGATATTTGTTTAACCAATTCAGATTTTGTCATATAGCTATTTATAAAGGTTTATAATAAATGCATTAAAATGGGCACAAAGATAATAATTAGGAAGCATCAGATTTCAATAATGACAATTTTAAAGAGCCATCACACAACAAATCATAGTATAAGTAAAGCAACGGTTTTAAATAAGAACGGATAGCAGGAACCTGCAAATATATTTTCTTATTTACCATAACACACGAAAGCTTTTCATAACCGTTAGGGATATGCTTATTAAGCTGAGAGATAAAATTAATAATCTTTTGAGGAGTAGGCCAGTTCAAGAACTGAATGGTCACATTCATATCATCATAACAAACAGATAATTTATAAGAAAGATCTTGTGAGGTAACGAAAGAAGAAATAAAAAGCAGAGCCTCTAAATAATTGCTACCAGCCATTACTATTATATCTCTATCACAAGATATTTTTGACAAAACATAATCAATCAGCAAAGTTGAAGATGAAGCAAGTAAATATCCTGTTGAGTCTGGATCATCGGATTTATCCAGACCAAAGAAAAAGACAGGATTCCAGCAGATATATACAGAACCAGACTTATCTGTGCGTATTGAAGCCAGGCACTGATTATCGTCAAACAAAAGTCTTGTAGTTCCCTTAACGGGATCAAATTGAAAAAGGTTACGATAGGCATCAAGCCCTGATTTATCCTGATGTATAGATTTGAGCAAATAGCCATGCAGTCCAGATACATGCTTTAGTTTCACATTTGTTTCTTTTGCCGAAACATCAAACAAATAATCTATTATTTGTTGTCTGCTGCAATGAACAGGCAAGGAAAACTCTTCGCAATCTTCCATTTCTTCTAAATTAACCTTCAGTAATTCAGCCAGCATAATAACCGAAATATCCGTAAAACCGTATAATTCCATACAGCAAATTACGTTATTTTCATTACAGTAAATGACATAACCCCTATTGTTGATTCTATAAAGGCGAAAAAAATCACCATACTCTACTGGAGTATATTCTTTGAAAAGCGACTGGAAATTCATATTTGATATTTTTAAAGTGACAAATCATTATTTTTATGTTTCTTTTTCCGTTTCAAAGGAGGAAGATCATCTTCTCTATTTTTCCTGCTACCGCCGGTAATATCAATATCCGGTATAAAAGGAAGAGCAGAATGTGACATATACTCATTATCGCGTTCTAAAGACTCTCGCCACTCCCCTACTCTGTGAATCGTGTTGTCATGCAACAACGGTTCATTGGAGAAATGACTCTGAATATAAGCATAGGTAAATTTGCGAGATATATCGGATGCCTTAAATTCAAATGGAATATCTGTATCCATGAAAGAATAAGTAAGTACATATATGCCTTTACTATTCACATGTTCCTTTATACCGATACCAGATTCTTTCAATAAACGCTTAAATTCATCATAAGAATCTGATTTATCCAGTATCAGATTCAGCTTATTGAACAGGTAATGTTTTTGTTCATCGTATGACATTGACTTTGCATCAAAGTTCATATATCCATATCTGAATTTCTGAGGCAAGGATGTATCCTTAATATAAAATGAATCCTCGGACAGGCCATAAACATAATAGGACTTGTCTTTCTTACTTGTAAGACGCATATACACTCCTTCCTTCTGCAAATTGGCTCTGAACTCCTGAAAGGTGGTACTTGAAGCAAAAGCTTTATCAAGTCTGGATAAAAGATCATCCTTATATAAGGATTTCAGGAAGCCACCTTTTTTAAGGATAGAAAGAATTGAATCATATTCATGATTGCCAAGAACTGACATCCATTCTTCATTGCTCAGCTTTGATTTTTGTAATCTGTCGCCAAGCAGTTCAGCTGCACCTGAAGAAGATAAAATACTCATCACCCTTTCTTTAACAGCATAATTTCTGAGTGCTTTCTTCAAAGCATTATCAAAATAGTAGCGCTGTCCGGATATTGAGGATAATCGTTCTTTAGTTCTTTCGTTTGCTTTAAGGCTGACAAGATTATATTTCTTTTCAAGTTCCCGTGCTAACTTTTCAGAGCGTTTGTAATCCAAAGAATTTGATACGGATTTACCTTCTGAATCTATGCGACTGTGTAATATATGGACATGAGAGTGTTCCTTGTCCTTATTTAAAATAATGGAGTAACAACAGTTCCCATAACCCATCTTCTCCATATATTCCTTAGAGAGATTAATCCAATTAGCCTCAGACAATCTTTCACCTGGAGAAAGATTCAAGGTGATTTCAGAATAGGGTAATTTCACCCTGTCATTAAGCGAAGAGAAAAGAAACATATAATCAGAAAAAGAAGATAAAGAATCACCCGTAGAGTTGAATAATTCTTTTGCTTCACCAGAAGAAATCTTCTCCAACTGATAATCTATTTTTCTGCTTAATGTTGACATGGATGAAAAAGCCGGTTCAATTTTAGCAATCATATCAAACAAGTTTTTTTGTTATTACTGATAGCATATTTAAAATATCGTGTAGTTCCTGAAGATAAAGTTTAATATTATCTTCATGAGGAATCAGATTAATTTGTTTCGCTATCTGATTGATATTGTTCCCTATTCTCTTTAATTCTATAACAGTTTGAATATCAGTTTTAGTAACTAATTTATCATTAATAACTAATTCTCTTATAATTTGAGCAATAGTTTTACCTCTTTCTTGAGCCATTTTACTCAACTTTTCCTTCTCCTCAAAAGTTAGTCTTAACTCTAAACGAGCTGTTCTTTTCTCATTCATGAAATTATATTATTATAATGAACAAAGTGAGTTATAAACATCAACTCGGTTGATGCAAGGTGTTTTTGTACGTACAAAAACATACCTTGCGTGTACTAAAGTAATCAAGATAATTATGATAAGCAATAAACCCTGGGGGTTTTATTGATTTAATTAATCTGGATTAAAAAATCAAGGATATAATAAGTAATTATGTAACAAACGTAAATATATAACAGAATAACATATGTTACATATATACAATATTACATACGTTTATTAGTTACATCATCACTTTGTATCATTAGTAACAATGTAATATTATAACATTGTTACATTATTACTTTATTACTTACTTACTTGCTTTATAACATAATTTCTTATGTTGTTAATATCATAATATAGTTTATATGTTATTTATTAATATCTTACGTTATGAATAAATATCTTACTTTTTCAAGTAATAAATAATGTGATTTCTTGCATAAGTAATTTATAAAGTATATATTTGCAAAAGAACATAATTTAATAGCATATGGGAAAAAAATTACCTGGTATTACTTTAGCTTTTGAGAACCCCAAAGGTGGGGTAGGAAAGTCAACCCTTACTGCGTTATTTGCCGGTTACGTACACTCAATGGGCGAGGATGGCATTAATATTGGGGTTGTAGATATAGACGACATGCAGAATACAATGGGAAGGCTACGTCAGTCAGAAAGTGATGAAAGCAATAACCTGAAGGAAGAATATGAAGTGATGAATATATCTTCTTCAGAGTTTATCAATCAGCTTGATATGCTGAAGGAAAGTTTTGATGTCATATTAGTAGATTTCCCGGGTAATCTTAAGCAAAACGGAGTAGTAGAGGCTTTGCATTTCATAGACATCGTAATCATGCCTTTTGAACCAAACAATACGGATTTAAGCGCAACACTATATTTCTACGATAATGTGTATAAAAATATAATAAAGGCAAGAAAAGAAAATGGCTTAAAGACAACTGTAAGAGGTGTAATGAATAGGGTAATGACGAATGTCATTGAGTTCAAAGAGTTAGTCAGTAAAAAGGAAAACCTTCCTTTCCAGCTCATGGAAAGCTTTATAAAAGATTCAAGAGTAGATTATCAGAGGAACTTGTCAACGTTGAGCAGTAATTACCATCATCCGTGTGACCAGTTTTGTGAGGAAGTTATAGAATTAATCAGCAAACATATAGAGGAGGAGTAACATGGGAAACAAAACAACTTCAATCGGCATGAGCAAGCTCTTGGCTAATGCATCCAAGATGGAAAAGGAAATAAAGGAAACAGAAAACGTGGCTCCTACAATAACTGTGGAAGCAGAGCAGACAAAACAGAATGGCGAAGAGCAACCACAGGAAGTAAAAGAAGTTATCAAACCTGAAGAAAACGTACTTTCGGAAAAAAAGAACAAGGACGAACAAGAGGATAAGGAAAAGAACAAGTCTTGCACTCGAAAGGAAGAGTACAGTTTATTATTCCAGGAAAGGAAAATAAAAGAAGTGGAGATGATCCGCATATCAAAAGAAACACATGCTAAACTGAAGAGACTTGCCAATGTATCGGATGTAAGTATGCACGTATTGGCAACTAATATTCTGGAAATAGCATTTGAAAAATACAATAAAGAAATTCAAGCGGCAGTTAAGAAATATATGAGTTTATAGTATTTTGAATCTGTTACAGAATCAAAAGCCAGGTAATGGGTAAAGCAGGAGTATAAGAATCCTGTTTTACCCGTTTTTTTAACTTAAACATAACCGCACATGTCATAGATGAACATATGAGGTAGCATAAACTGATGATTATATAACCCGGACGCTTTTGCACAACTATTAGTGAAATCTGGGGTAAGTGGGACACTTTTACACAACTGCGGGAAAGTGCCCTAATTTTTATATCGCCAAAGCAGAATAGTTAATATATGTAAATAATTTAGCATCTAACCCGATAATATTTTTCCGAAAGTATGTTTACACAAGTCGAAGCATTTCTTTATTTAGGTTTTTAGGGTATTATGAATATGTGGGACACTTTTACACATCTGGCAAAAACAGAAAAACCGTAGATACCGCTTTGGGAAAGGCTTTCGGGGAATAAACGCAAAACTAAGAATGGGACACTTTTACACAACTGGCTTCGAAGCCGGGACACTTTTACACATCTGAGAGAAGCAACTGGGACACTTTTACACATCTGGGAGAAGTAATCAGGACACTTTTACACATCTGAGAGAAGCAACTGGGACACTTTTACACATCTGGAAGAAGCAATCAGGACACTTTTACACATCTGGGAAGGCATAAAACCATCGTTTTAGGACGGTTTTACACAACTAATGGAAATACTTTGAATAAAAGCCAGGTAAAAACTTTATGTTAATTTTTGTAACTGTCCCTTTTGTGGCATAATTTTTATTGTACGAATAGAAAAGAGCAACTGGGACACTTTTACACATCTGGACGAATGATTTATTTCATTATTAGCTATTTAGTGTATAAATAATACACTAAATGAATAGAAAATCGCTATATTTGCGAACAAATGGCGAAAATGATGGCTGAATCTGAACAATATAAAGAATTAAGCAGGGTACCACGCACACTTAGCGAGCCCTACAATGGTGATAATCTTGATCTGCTGATTGAATCAGGAGGAACAATCATGCATGATATTATAATTTTTGCCGCCAATACACAAATGAAGGACTTGTTTGGTGAAACTTGGTTTTCAATGGAAGACTTCTGCACTGTAATGGGGTATGAGAGGACAAAGCTCCAGCGTAAATTGACCGAAGAACAAAAAGCGAAAACATTTGGCGCAATTAAACCAGTCTATAAGACCGAATATGCGGGTGAACAGATAGAGCACCCCATAGAGACTTTTTTTGAATCCGCCTTATTCAGTTTAGGGAAGAATACACTCAGTGTAGCCTATAATGTCAATGGAGCCACAAGATACAAATTTATCCCTATCTTGGAAAGCTTCGACATTAAGGACAATTTTGGGACAAAGAAAAAGACCAAACGAATGTATAAGGTCAACCTGAGCAAAGAGCTGAAGAATCTGATGTTTACCGGATATAACCTGATAGACCTGAAGGATTATAGGAATCTGCCAAACAAAAGGTCTTACAGGAAATTCTATCTGAATTTATCAAAAATGATTTTTCTTATCAAGCACAAGATTCAAGCCGGTCAGGAGCCCGAGTTCACTATGACCGTAGATGAATTAGCCAGGCATTTTGACATTAACATCGCTAATAACCATGACCGCAAGAAAAAGGTGGTTACAACACTAAACGCAATTAACAAGAATCTGACACAAACGAGGTTCGAATACGAATTTGTTAAAAGGGAAAATGAGAAATGGGCATATAGTATCAAATTCAGATTTTCCGAAGAAACGCTCAAATACTTCGATGAAAAAGCAAAGGCTATAATAACCTCCAAATATTATGAAGGGCTAAAAGATGCCTTCTTAAAGAAAAAGGGTGTGCAAGTATATGAGACCTATAAATATAAAGATTGCTTCGTATTCGGCAGCGGTAACTTTAATGAGGAATTTACAGAATGGGCATACAGCGATGCCGACAAAGAACTGAAGACTGAGATATACAGAAACATTTATATTAATGTTATGAAAATGCCGCCTAAAGAAAATTATACTATAAATATGGCAGATATTAGGCCTAGATAAAGTATTAATGAATAACTTTTCATAAATTTGCAACGGATTTCCATGAAAAATGGGAGTCCGTTTTTTTACATACATACAGCTGCCAAACGGAAGAGTGGTGTCAGAAGTTAAACTATAAAGCAGCTGCGAACCCGTACCGGATAATGCGGCACGGGGAAGCAGTGCTTTATAAGGGCCACACCACTCCCTCGTTTGGCAAGGCGGAACCGTGCCATTACATAAATTTATGGCACCGACACAAATAACTAGACTTATTGATGAGACCATCAAGAAGATGGGGCTTCAAGAACACATCTGTTTCACACAGGAGGAAAAAGAGTATTTTGAAAAGAATTTCGAATCTTTTCATTTGAAGAAAGGACATTATCTGATTACTAAAGATGAACTGGTGGAACATTTCTATTTCCTGGAAAAAGGAATCCTGAACATCTGCTTTCCGGATTCCAAAGGTGGGTTTATAAATGCAAGGTTTATGGATGACAGGGCATTCATAAATCCTTTTTTCCTGCACAATCCAGAACACAAAGCCTGTTACAGCATAAAAGCGAATACAGACTGTAAGGTATGGCGAATGAAAAAGCACAGAGCTTTTGAAATGTTCGCTGAATCCTTCAATTTCTGTAAGCTCACTATTTTCCACCTTGAAAAGTCTCTCATGCACAAAATAGAAAGAGAGGAAGGAATACATTGTATGACCGCACACCAAAGGTATGAAAAGGTACTAAATAAAGAAAAATGGCTTTTTAAGCATGTGCCGTTAAAAGAGATAGCGAGATACATCGGAATAACCCCTCAGGCTCTCAGTAAAGCCAGAAAAAAGATCTTCAGATAGCTTATAAAAGGACAGGATACTTTTACACAACTAGTATCCTGTCTTTTTTTGTATGCTTTTCATTATATGTTTTACATCATAACAAAAAATGAAACTAGATTAATAAAACAGCATGTTGCGGAAATTAAAATGTCTTTTTATTTGCGGTTTTGCATATTATCTATATGTTTGGACAGAATCAATTGAATTTCCTGACACAATGAGCAGGATTTGATACAATTACTAAATTTGAATATGATAAAACATAAAAATAATAAACTGGATAATATTAACTTTAAAAATAGAAAGCACTATGTACAGCAACATGAAAATCGTAATACTGATTCTCCTCCTGTTTACTGGAGGCAGTGTGATTAAAGCACAGAGACACTACAAAAGAATTTCAGCTTTAGAAGGTAGTTATGGTACCAATATATTCGGGAAAGCTGATAACATGGCAAATATATCATTCTCAAAATACATTGACAGAACATCCTACTGGAAAGCCGGATTGAATTATTTTGAAAAGAGTTTCGATTATTCAGTCAATACTGAAGCAACCCAGCCTTTAGGCATAATGCCGGTAATGCAGAACCAGCAAAGGGAAGAAACAGCCCGGAACTGGTTTGTAAACGGCAGTTATAACCGAACAATAGCCAGTAACCTTAAATCAATCTACTGGAATATAGGTATAGGATGTTTTCTGGGCACAGAATACACCAGACATCCATCAAAAGAGTATCAATTTATCGTTGGTCCGGAAATAGGTACATATTCCGGAGCATACCCGTTCACTTTCCGGCAGCCTATAAAGCATAAAA
>ENA-OWYM01000110-OWYM01000110.1-human-gut-metagenome-genome-assembly--contig:-NODE-110-length-17978-cov-4.995425_pt1 | contig 17978 bp, 13 predicted proteins | sample MGYA00249748_ERZ652082 | MGnify/ENA primary metagenome ERZ652082 (study PRJEB26925, sample SAMN05827187) | human gut metagenome | biome: ENVO:2100002; feature: ENVO:00000062; material: ENVO:00002003...
CGAGATACTGATCGGTCTCGTGGGCTCGGAGATGTGTATAAGAGACAGCTGATATCTTTTTTACTGATTTTCTTTGTGATCGTAAGCGTTCCCGTTTTCACTTTCACGTCATATTTTCCTGCATAGGCTTCCCCATCCGCATGCGCTGCCTCCACCTGTGTCTCATTTTTATAGATCACACCGTTTAACGTGGAGTTTGCGTTGGAAGCATCTGTCGCTTCCTCCACCGGCAGAAATGCTTTTGCGTAATACGTGGTATCCTGTTTAGGTCTCTCTTTTTTCAGGTTTTCCTGCGTGATCTCCTCACGGCAGCCTTTGTCCGTGTAGAACGTCAGATACACCTTTGTCATTTTGGCGCTGTCCGCATCTTTCATGCGCACTGCCGCATCATCTGCATAGTTTTCCAGATTTTCCCCGAGAAAAATCGTATCTGCTGTGTCTGTGATCTGATACGCAATTCTCACATTCACGGTCGGCTGCGGCAATTCCAGCTGTGTGCCGCCAAAGCTTAAAAAGGAATACGGATTTACATTTGTAGTCATATTATTTCCACCCAGACAGGATTCTTTTGCCACGATATGGATTGTTTTCTGCCAGCCGGAGGCGCCGTTTTCCTTCGGCTTTACTTCCTGATCAAGCCAGCTGACCGTCGTTGTGCCATCCTCATTGACCGTTACCTGTGCGCCATCCGCTCTCAGACGTTGGATCTCGGCATCTGTCAGCTCAAATTCCGCATCAATAATGTCCGTCACCTGCACTCCGGTCAGGGATCTTGACTGTGTGATCGTGCTCTGGATGTTCTGAAAGATTTTGTTTAACTCCTCCGCAGTATCCGCCGTAAATGCACAGCCGGCTGACGCCACTTTCTCTCCCAGCCATGTGGCAGTCTCGTTATTTAAACCAAGCCCGACTGTGATGACCGTATAGCCTGCCTCTTTCAGCTTCACCGCTGATGCTTCTGTCTCCATTTTGTCATTGCTGTCCGAAGGCTCTCCGTCGGAGAACAGGATCACATATTTTTTGTTGCCATCTTCTGCCTTCTGCAATTCGCTGTATGCATGCTCCAGTCCTTTCTGTGGAGAAGTCCCGCCGTCCGCAAAAAACGCATTGACGGACTTTAACATCTCATTTTTATTTACCTTCGAAAGACCGTGGTTTAATTTGCCCTCGGTACTGCTGTTCCACCCATTGCCAATGCCATAAAAGGTTGCTATTCCGACCAGACTGTCCGGTGATGTATCGGAAATACCTGTCACAAATCCGCTGGCGGCGTCTTTTAACGCAGAAATCTTAGACGTCCATGCTGCCATCACATCACTGTCTGAAATGCTCTGATAACTGCCGTCCACATACTTTTTCCATTGTCCGTCGATATATTTTACGGGATACTTCGCATACACATTACCGGATACAGCCGCCGTTCCCATTCCGACACTCTTATCGTACGTCCATGGCCACCAGCCACTCTTTTCATATTTATTCCAGTAATATACTTTATTGATATCCAGATGACTCTTCACACTGCTGAATTCTCCGATGTCCTTTAATTGATTTTCACCGGACAAAATTTCATTCATCGAGCCGGACAGGTCAAATACCATCATGGCATCCACTGTCTGTATTTTTTCAACTGTGCTCTGCGAGGTTGCGAGCGAACTTGCGTCAAGATCGATCTGATACTCTCTGTTCTCCCAGTCCGTCAGTTTCACTGTCTTATGATATTCCACATCCTTCTCCGTAAAATCAACCGGCTCCTCCGGCGGGATATCCGGCACGTCGTCGTCCACCACTTTGATCACGTCCGCATTCGGAAGCGTAAACTTCATGTTACAGTTTGCCTTTCCTGCACCGCGCTCCATATATAAAATGGTCAGATGATGTTCTTTGTTTTTGTCTGTCCTGTCAATATATTTCCAGAGATCGACCGTATCTGTCAGAGCGTCATGGATACCGCCAAGATCGATGACCACCTGTTTCCCATCCAGAATCACCCAGAGATCATCATCCCCGGTAAAAGAATAGTTCAGTTCCCCGATATAATCTCCAAGTGTAAAGGTAACGTCATAGCGGATTCCAAAATAAAAATTATTATTTCCAAATGGCAGGAAATCCGCCCCCGCAGTTGCTGCCACGTTGTCCTCTTTGTCTAAAACTTCTTTCAGTTCATAAGTGTCACCACTTTGTGAAAATTTTAACCTGTATCCTTCTTTTACTGTCAGTCCTTTTGTCCCTGCCGCAGCTGCTCCGTCTTTCGGAAAAACGCCCGGTTCATTCACGCTGAAAAGAACTTCTTTGTAATCATCACTTAACCCGGTAACGATCCCTGTTTTTTTTGCATTTTCTCCAGTTCCTCCGGTATACACGTTGATATGCTGGTCGTCTGTGGTTCCGTTTTGACCTGTTTTTTTCGTGACGGTGTCATATTGATTTTCACTTAAATTCTGGGATACCGTTCCGACCGTGAAACGGTTATCTTTTTGCTCAGACGGATAGTTGGAATCTGCATTGATACTCAGATCCGCCCTCTGCTGTCCGGCTGTGTCATAAGGGATCACCTCGTAGTCATAAAACGATGCCTCACCGATATAGTCCGTATTTTTTGCCTGATAAAAAACTTTTACAACACTGTCCTCATGGATCTCAATGTTTTCAAGTTCACTTTGGGAAAATGCTTCTCCGTTTACCTGCACATGATCCACATCCCAGTTTAACGCCTTATTGTAGTCGCTGATTTTTGCTCCCGGTGCCATCGTGCAGACATCATCGCTGTAAATTTTTGCACTCTGCTCATCCTGCGCCTGATATTTGCTGTTGTCATAATGTTCGATGGTCACGGTCACGTTGTTATCTCCATGATTGACGATGACATATTTTGAAAAATGATCCGTGCCAAATGTCACCTCGCCGTCGGCAGAAGTGTTCGCATTCATATCCAACATCTCATTTTTTGTCTCATCAAAATGATACACGCTCGCCGAATCACCCTCTTTCACCTGCGCAAGCGATAACTGCACCTGCACGGTTGCCCCGGGCTCCACTTCTTTTCCATCTTTTACAAAGGAGATGTCATACGCCACAACCTCTTCTTTTTCTTTCGACTCGCCCTCCATCGCTTTATCGATGGATGCTTCCATTTCTGCTGTGACGGCTACCGGTGCCACGACAAGCTCTGCGCCTGCCGGAAGATCGGTCTCATTCGAAAGTGTCACGACCACGCGGACTGCGTCATTGGAATAGTCGAAGACGGTTTTTAATTCCGGTTGTTCTGTCTCCTCTGTCTCCTCTGTTTTCTCCGTCTCCTCGATTGCTTCAGTCGCCTCAGTGCTCTCTGTGTTCTTGACTTTTTCTGTATCTCCCGTTCCGTCTGAATCTGATGATTGCTTATACTGCCCGCTTACATTACTCTCTGTGTCTGACAGATCCGCTGCATTCGAATCACTGTCTGCCTCTGACACATTCTCTTCCTGCCCTGCATTTTTTGTCTCCTTCAACATCTCTGTGGAAACTTCCGCAAAAACATCCGTGGTGTCTACACTTGTCGCATTGGTGACGGTCACATTGGATGTCAGCAACGTCAAACATAGCAGGAATGCTAAAACTTTTTTTACAATGGATGCAAATCTCATATAATCCTCCTTGCTTTTGCCCTTTGATCTACTGTTTTCTCTTCCAAAGATTTCATCCGGTGTATTTGCTTAAAATATTTTCTGTTGTTTTTACTTTTTCTATATTGATCTTGATTTTCAGATTTCGGTAAATTTTATTGTCCTGATAAAATTTTGAAATAATCCGGTTTGCGACCAACATTCCACCCTCATAGGTACATGCTGAAAGCAAAATCACATACTGCGAATCGCTGAACTGTGCCACCGCGTCCCCAGGACGGAGCGATTTTTTCAATGTCTCCACAAGATGAGGCATCGCATTGCGGATGCGGAACAGATTGACATCACTGACCTTGCTTCCGGTATACTCCCCCGCCTTTAAGGTCAGAAGCAGAATATATTCATTTTCATCAAAACGCGCTGTCTTTCTCACCTGAAGCCTGCAAATTTCCCGAAAGACCGGATACCCGCACAAAAACGCTCCCGCTGGATTCTGTTCTGCAATATCCTGATGTACCTGTGCAATTCCCTGCACATTTCCGCTTTTATTCTGTCTCAGTAATTTGTCATAAACGCCCTTTAATTTTGACAGTTCACAGATTCCGAGCTGCTGCTGCAACGTCCGGCATGCATTCTCGTACACTTCCAGGGCAGAACCAATTTTATTTTTTCCTGCCAAAGCCTTGATCAGATAACAATATAACTCTTCATCGAGACTTTCCTGCTGAAGTGCCTGACTGCAAAGCTGCTCCAGATTCTCATATTTTTCCGCGCGGACATAACATTCGCACAGATACCGGACGCAGTTTAAATACAAAGAGTGATAATAAGTATTCAGCATCATCACCCAGTGCATATCTGCAACTTTTGTCATGAAATCACCCTGATAAAGTGCAAGCGCCGCTTTTAGTTTCTGGATTGTCTCACCCTCTGAAATAGGTTTCTGCTTTGCCAATTCAAACATTTGTTCGAATCGTTCTGCATCCACTGCCACTTCCAGTCTGGGATTCCAGCGATAGGAACCATGATCGGTCAGGATAAAGTCCTCTTCTCCAAAGTTTTTCTTCAGAAGAACTCTCAGACGATACATCAGATTCTTCAATGCCCCTGCCGGATTTCCCGTTTCTTCCTCCTGCCACAACGCATCCGCCATGTCATAAAACGTCAGTGTCTGATTTCTGTGAAGAATCAGATACGCCAGTAAATTTATCATTTTCGGAGATCGTATTTCTTCCTCATTCACAATATGTTCTTCATTCCTTATCTGAAATTTCCCCAGAGTACGAATCGTCAGCATGCAGTTCTCCTCCTCTTTTCCGGCTCTGACTGCCAGATTTTTCCTGTAAGTCTAACATGCATGTATTGCTATAAAAGTCGAATACTGTACCTAAAAATCCTGGTTACTTCGACTTTTTTCTATTTTTATATATAAGGAAAACAATCAGTCCCACAACAAAAACTGCCGTGATACCGCCGATCACCGGCACAGCCACAGGTACAGATGCTGCATCGATCTCCTGCGCTGCAAGGTCTGCATCTTTCCCATCCACATCACCGGAAACGGTGCTCTCATCCTCTGCTGTGTTCGCCAACGGTGTCTCGCTCTCTTCGATGGCGACAACTCCATCATTCCCATCTCCATCCACCAACGGTGTCTGCTCCTCCGGAATTTCAACATTGCTATCGTCTACGGTCTGGTCTTCATTATCATCTGCCGGAGCATTTACCGCATTGTCCGCTGCATTATTTGCTGTATTGCCTACCGGCGCATTCACTGCATTTGACGCATTATTTACTACATTTGCAGTAACACCGGACGGCTGGGCAGCTCCGGGAATGATGACCGTCTCCTCGACCTCACTTACGACTGTCTCTGTCCGTGTTGTGCCCGGAACCACGTTTGTCACCGTGCTGGTGATCGTCTCCACAGCCCCGGTGTAGCGGTATTCAAACGTTGCCGTGTTCTCTTTCCCTTTTTCCAGTTTTATAATTTTACTGCTCTCCGTCGGTGTATAATCCGAAACGGTCACCGGAGTGACCATAATGGTTTCTTCGGCATTTCCATAGATGATCTGTGGAGTTGCAATCTGTTCCTTCGTCTGACTGTCTATGAAACTCACCGTATAGGAAACCGGATCGATCAAACGCTTATAATCCAAAACGTACTCTGTATTCCGTTCCACCGCAGTTCCCACAACGCCGGAAAACGCTTTCAACCCATATGCTGCCTCTTTTTCATAGTGCAGGCAGTTAGAAAACCATGATGTCAGCCCTGCATCACTTTCCCAGCCAGGCACTGTAAAAGCAAGTGTATCTCCCTTTGCAACTTTTACTTTAATATAATTTTTTGTCACTTCCATTCCATCGGAAACAGTGATCTTATCTATATCAAAACTTGCAACATTTCCCGCACGGAATGTCACTGTATACATTCTTTTTTCCACCGCTTCTTTCTCCTCCGAAGCTTTCACCGTTGTCATTGGAAGCACCATCGCCATGAAGATAAAAACCATAAGAAAGCCTGTAATTATTTTTTTTACTTTTTTCATGACTTGCGCTCCACCTTTCTTTTTTTCACCGCAATCCCGACAATCACAATACCTGCCACCAGAACTCCTGCAGATACCGTCACTGTCAGAGGATCTCCTGTCCTGACACCATTTGCCAGTGGAACAAGCTGTTCTGTGACAGTCTTTGGAATCACTTTCTTTACAACCTTTGTCACCACATTGTCTTCTCCGTGCTCCGTCACATAATTTGTGACCACCACCGGCTTTCTGTCGTCTGCATAGTACGCCCGGAATTCAAATTCCATCGCACCTGCTGCACGCGAATAATCAATTCCATCTGCGCTGTCCATGCCCTCGCCGTCTAAGGTCAATGTCACATAGACATCCGCCGACTCCCCCGGATCCAGAGCTGTCATATAACGATACTCATTCAATTCTGTAATTTCTGCTAAACCTTCGGCACTTGCCACATTTTCCGCATATCCACCGGCATCTGCATCCAGCAAAGATATCCTTCCGGTATCATTGCCGATCTCCACCTGAAACTCATATGCTCCGCCAGACGCTTTTCCTGCTTCTTCCAAAGCATCCGTTGTCTTCTGCGAAATAAAAAAAGATGCTTTATGACTGTTTTGATTCTCAATTTTAATGACAACGGTCCTGCTGTCTCCGGGTGCCATGCCATCAAAAGCACCGGCAAGCTCTGCCTTATCTTTTGTATACACAAGCTGATTTTCCTCTGTCAGCTGCACAGTCTGAATTTCCGCCGCACTGACCACCGATGAGAATCCACAAGTCCAAATAAGCAACAGAACGGCTGCTATGTTTTTTATTTTCATATGCTCCAATCTCCTTCAACCGTTATCTTGTTTCTGAAACAGACAAAATCGTTCCATTTTCATCAAACTCCGGGAACACGCCAAGCTCTGCTGCGATCGCATCTTTTGCGTTATTCGCCTGAACTGCCGTAACTTCGTATTCTAACGTATAGACTGCATCTGCAAATCCATTTCCCATAGATTCCTTAAAATGAATTCCGTCCATAAAGTTTGTTGTTGTCTGCTCTGGAGCCAGCGGCTTTGTGTAGTACATCACCGTCTGCTCATCATCCTCATACCCGATGATCCAGTCCTGATTATGTACATAGATATCATCCGCCTCCCCTGCACTCACAAGTCCGCCGCTTTTTGTATCCCATGCATGATAAATGACTACTTTTACATACACATCATAACCATCCGGGATATCGTTTTGTACTGCCTTCGGCATGACGATCGTTTCCCCCGGTACGATCGTAACCGGTTCTTTTTCCCCGCCGTCTGCCAGTGCCACAGGCTGATCCCCGATCACCGTGACTCCCACACTCTTAATGGAAATATTTGCCACTGCCTTTTCACTTTTTGTATTCAGAGCTGCAAGCGTTCCGCCAACCATCGTTGCCAGGATCAATACTGCAGCGATTCCCATAAGCATGTATTTTTTCTTCACTCTCCATCTCCTCCGCTCATCCATTGAATTTTTTATAAATCCTTGTGTTATTATAGGTATCCCAGGTCACACAATGGTCACACGAATATTTTATGCAACAGACCGCACGAAAAATGCACTTTGTTTCTTCAATTACGCAAAAATACCTCCCGGCAGATTCGGGGGTGTTACCGCATCTGCTCAGGAGGTATCCTGTCATTTCATAAATATTGATTTTTCTTCACATTTTAAACAATCATTTTACATCCACTATCTCACATAGATATTGGAAAGATTGTCCAAAATCTCTCCTGCAACATCCGGTTTATTCATCGTGTAAATATGCACATGATTGACACCGTTGGCGATCAGATCAATGATCTGCTCTGTTGCATATGCAATTCCCGCCTGACGCATTGCTGCCGGGTTGTCTCCAAACCTGTCTACGATCGCAAGAAATCTCGGTGGAACCATATTGCCGGACAAAGATGTGATACGTTTGATCTGGCTTGCGTTGGTGACAGGCATAATACCTGCTACAATCGGAACATCTATTCCTTTTTTTAATGCCTTGTACATAAAATTGTATAAAATGTTATTGTCAAAAAACATCTGTGTGGTGAGGAACTCGCATCCTGCGTCCACCTTCTCTTTCAAATGGTCGAGATCTTCAAAAATCGTTGCTGCTTCCGGGTGTCCTTCCGGGTAGCATGCACCACCGATACAGAAATCACCCTGTGCTTTGATATCTGCGATCAGTTCACTTGCGTGTTTGTACTGATCCGGCAGCGGAAAATCTGCATTTGCAGGAATATCGCCACGGAGTGCAAGGATATTCTCGATATTTGCTGCCTTTAATTCCTCAATGACAGATGCCACTTTTTCTTTGGTGGAAGAGGCACAGGTCAGATGTGCCAACGCCGGAATGTTATTGTTACGCACTTCCTCTGCAAGCTTTACCGTATAATCAGATGTTCCACCTGTTGCGCCGTAAGTGACACTCATATATGCCGGCTTTAATGCCGCCATATCTTTTACGATATTTTTATAATTTTCCAGCTGCGCACCCTGTTTTGGTGGAAAAAGTTCGCAGGAAATCGTCACTTCATCTTTGTTTAATAATTCTGTTAATCTCATCTTTTTGTTCCTCAATCTTCTTTCTTATATATTAAAAACTTCTCAGTTTATCCGTTCCATCATCCACCGTATTCTCGATTTTTCGTATCTCTACAAAATAGGAATAGTTATCGTTTACTTTTACTTCGCAGCGGTCACCTATTTTGTGTCCCAACAATGCTTTTCCGAGAGGCGATTCGTTACTGATCAGATTTTTCAGGGAATTGCCGCGGATGGTTGTGACAATTTTATAGGTTTCTTCCTCGTCATCATCCTCAAAATAGACGGTAACGGTATTGTTCATTCCGACTTCATCATCCGCAGAATCCGTGGAAATAATCTTTGCCGTTCTGATCATTTTCTCCAGATAACGGATACGGCTTTCATTCTGATTTTTGTCTTTTTTTGCTGCATGGTATTCAAAATTTTCACTGAGGTCGCCATGTGCACGTGCCTCTTTGACTGCTTCCAGCGCATTTTTTCTCACAACCAGCTTCCGATACTCAATCTCTTCTTCCATTTTTTTTATGTCCTGTTCGGTCAACTCGTCATACATGAATCCCAACCTCCATTTTCCATCTCTATCGGTACTGATCCTGTACCATTCTCATTATGATCTGCAGATCTGTCTCTTATAAAAACACCTGTTCTAATGCGATTTTCTCCGGCAGACAGCGTTCGATTGCACTCCCTTTCCGGCAGACAGACAGCCAGACATCCCGTTTGACATTCCATGTTTTCAGATAATATTCTCCCACCTGTTCTTCCATCGTGGAAAAAGAATCCAAAGACATTGCGATCCCTGTTCCAACCGCCTTGATATAGGCTTCCTTCCTCGTCCATATTCCGGTAAAAGCCTCATCTGTCCAACATTTTTCCAGATATTTTCTCTCATCTTCTGCAAAAAAACGCTGTGCGATCTTCTGTTTTCCGGTGCGCATCAGCTCCACATCCACACCTATATCCTCTGTGCCAAAAGCTGCTGCCACATACATGCCCGAATGGCTGAGGTTAAACATAAGCGGAAGCCGTTCTCCCTGCCCTGTCCCAAGATACGGCTTCCCATTTTTACCATAAACGAATCTTACCTGTTGCAAAGACCGTGTTTGTCCGGTCTGCTCCAACTCTGCTGCTGCAGGCGATCCCACAGGTATTGTCTGCGTGTAACCATACTGCCGCAGACCGTATTCCAATAACAGACCTGCCCCAAAGGCACGAAGCCTGTCATCTTCATTTTTACATTGTTTTATTTTCTGTTGTCTGGCGCAGCACAAAAACTCCCACAGCTGTGGTTGATCTGATCTGTCACGCAAGGCACTGATATTTGAATAAAACACGCGCAGTTTTTTTTGCTTATCCACTACTTCTGATGCTCCTGCAGAACTTCTTTTTTTCGCCTTGTGGAATCCCAGACATTCTGCACACGTCTGGTCACGATCTCCGGAATAAACGGTTTTACAATATAATCGCTTGCACCTAATTCCATCGTCAATACCTGTTGTTCTGTTGTATCATCCGCCGTGATGATCACCACCGGAATATTTAAGATCCTTGGATCATTCTTCCTTTCCTGCATAAAAGTCTGTCCATTCATGCCAGGCATCATCAGATCTAACAGGATCATATCCACTTTATAATTCTGTTCCTCTAAAATACGAAGTGCCTCTTCCCCATCTCCTGCCTGCAGGATACGGTAATCTGTTTCAAAAATACTCTCCAGCGATGCCCGGTTAATCTCCATATCATCCACGACAAGCATGATTTTCTCGTTTACCTCTTCTTCCATCAGTGCAAGACGGTACTTTGCAAGTTCATTGTCCATCTCCCGCTGGACCGTGATATCGTCAATGCAGCCAAAAATAATATGGCGATCCCCTACCCTGTTAATATACTTCAGGCGGAGCTTGATCCAGATTTCCCTGCCAGACTCGAGAAAACGTTTCACTTCACATTCCGCAGTACTTTGATTCTCCACAACCTGTGCAAAAGTATCCATAAACCTTTCTCTGTCAACATGATCAATGGATCCCTCAATCTCTTTGTGCACACGGTCTGTGTCATGATAACCAAACATGTCAAAATAAGCGTCATTTACACGCACCACTTCAATATTTCCGTCGCTGTACTCATAAATTGCGGCTGCCTGCATCATGTTGGAGAAAATCATTTCCATCTGCATATTCGCTGTCCAGATGGCATTCGTATCGTTGGATGTTCTCCTTGTCTCATCATCTTCAAAGTATGGCTGTTCATACAACAGCTTTTCATATTCTTTTACCGGCATTGGTCTTGCAAAATAAAATCCCTGCACATATTCGCATCCGATGCTGTGCAGAAACGATACCTGCTCTTTGCGCTCCGCACCCTCAGCTACGACCGGCATGTTCAGCCACTTTGCCATGCGGACTACCGATGCCAGAATGTTTTCACTCCTGCCATCATCTCCGGAGCCATCCAGAAACTTCATATCAATTTTCAGGACGTCAACCGCAATATCTTTTAGTACATTCAGTGAGGAATAACCACTTCCAAAATCGTCCATTAAAATAGAAAAACCTTTTTTCTGAAGCTGTTCCATCATCTCTTTGATTGCTTTTGGGTTTCCTGTATATGCACTCTCTGTCAGTTCTAACTGCAGCCATTCCGGTGGAATATTGTATTTTTCTGTCAGTCCACAGATCACATCCACAATTTTTGGATTATAAAGACTTACACGCGAAATATTGACGGAAACCGGAAATATTTTTCTTCCCTCATCTCTCCATCCCGCAAGCAGCTGGCATGTCTTTTCCCAGACATACTGATCCAGCTTCAGGATAAAACCGTTCCTCTCAAATACCGGGATAAATTCTCCCGGCGATATCATCCTGCCATCTGCTGTGATCCATCGCACCAAAACTTCTGCTCCTGCAATGGAATTTCGCTGAAGTTCATATTTGGGCTGCAAATACAGCACAAACTCTTCGTTCTTCAGCGCATTCTTCATATTGTTGATGATGCGCTGCTCCTTGATAATCTCCTCACTCATCTCTTTTGTGTAAAAGAAATAGTTCTGGATATAATTTCCCTTACAGTTTTTGGATGCAAGATTGGCTTTGTCATACATTTCGTTGATGGAAAGATCACGGTTTTTCACAAGATATATCCCAAAGAAAGGCGTGATATCAAAATCCAGAGGATATTTTTCCATCTGATTCGTGAATTTCTTCACAAAGTCTGTGATCTCTTTCTCATTTTTATAAGAAAAGCATACCGCAAAAATATCTGCCTCAATTCTTCCATAAGTAATATAACGATATTCTTTTTCCACATTCTGCAGATAATCTGCCATATACTTTAATAAATTATCACCCTCATCCATTCCAAAAAAGGAATTGATCAGCTGGAATTTTTCAATATCGATCCTGATGAACACAAAATCTTCCGTACCGAAAATATTCAGCATATTTCTCGTATTATAAAAGAACTTTGATTTGTTCAAAATGCCGGTAAGCACATCATACTCCGCACGGTACTTTAATTCATCATCCACTCTCATCTGACTGCGCTCGATCACATTCTTTACACGAAAACGCACGATCATCGGATCATAAGGTTTCCGCATAAAATCCCATGCTCCGTATTCCAGACACTTGCACTCGATCTCATCATTGATGCCTCTCAACATCGCGATCACAGGTATATTCTGATATCTTACATCTTTGTGAAAAATTTCTAAGAGTTCCAGTCCGCTCATGTCCGGCATGATCAGGTCAAGAATGATCACAGTTACCGCCTGATACTTCTCCTCTAAAACTGCTAATGCATTCTGTCCATTTTCTGCTTCAAGCACGATATAATTGTCATTTAAAATTTCCCGCAATGCAGTCCTGTTATGTCTTGCATCATCCACAATTAATATTGTATGTTTCCTTGTCATAAGCCCTTGTGCCAGTCCTTCTCCATTTGTTAGTGGTTTCAGCCACCAGTCAAAATCTTTTTTCTTCCGTACATACCATATACTTATATGATAACAGACTTAATTTTTCTTTTCAATACAAGAATTTTTATCTGTCATTCACTTAAAAATCCATGTAAGAGAGATACAGCTCCTCAAAATCATTTTCTTCTGCCAGATTGATGACGTCTGCCATGGTCTGGATTTTTTCAAGTTCTTCTTTTGAAATTCTGCCAAGTAAAACCTCTTTTGTCCCTGCAAGAACTGTATTTCCGGCCGGAATCGTTTTCATCTCCAGTTCTTTCGGGATCAGGCCAATCCCTGCCGCCTTTTTGATATCTATCTTTGTTCCAAATCCACCTGCAAGATAACAGTTGTCCACTTCGTCAAACGCAATACCCGCCTTTTTTACTAAAATATCCACTCCTGCGCGGATCGCCGCTTTTGCCATCTGAAGTTCCCGGATGTCATTCTGTGTGAATTTTACTTTTTCTGCCAGTTCATATCCGGTGTCAAAATAAAGATCCGAATATGTTCCATGTTCATCGATCATCTGATGCTCCCGGAGTTCATACACCAGATCGATCATACCTGTTCCGCAGATTCCGATCGCCTGCTGTTTCTTATTTTCTCCATCTGTTTCACCGATCACCTGAAATCCGGCTTTCCCTGTCTCTTCCATGAAAACATGTGAGATCACTCCCGGAATGCTCGCCATGCCACAGGAAATATTTCCACCTTCAAACGCCGGTCCTGCAGACGTGGACGTCACATACATATGACGGCAATTTCCAAGCACCATCTCCCCATTCGTTCCAATATCCAGCAGCAAATGATATCCTTCGGATCTGTGCATATTCATTTTTGCAATGCCAGCCATGATATCAGCCCCTACAAACGCTGAGATCCCAGGCAAAATCACAACTTTTGTATCCAATTCTTTCATTCCAAGAAAATCCGCAGCACTGCCTTCCATCCATGAAAGGTCAACTGGCAGAAAAGGCGCCACTCCCAGTGTCTCACATGAAAATCCGCGAAGCAGATGACACATCGTTGTGTTTCCTGCAATCACGATCCTTTGTATCTGCTGTTCCGTTATCTTTTCTTTTTGAAGAAGCTCCCGGATCAGTTTCTGAAGATCCTGCCGGATACACCTCTGTATCTCCCACTTTTTTCCACTATTCGATGCAGAAATTCTCGAAAGCACATCCGAGCCATAAGCTCTCTGGTGATTAACGGATACGGCAGTCTGGCAGTCTGCTTCTGTTTCCAGATTCACAAGCAGTGCCGCCAGAGTCGTTGTTCCGATGTCGATGCAGATTCCATAAAGTGCATTTTCTGTTTTCTCTGCCGTTCCTTCTGCTGTATTTTTCAGAATTTCTTCTGTTCTCTGATTCTCCCACTGCGAAAGGACTTCTATCGTTTCTTCCAGTTCCGGAATTTCAACTTTGTATTCTTCCGTTGGATATGACTGGCATGCCAGACGATAGCCTTGCTCCAACTGCTTTTCCGATAAAAACTCTCTATCCTGCTTCGTCGGTTCTGTTGCTCCGCTTTTGTACCGCACAATACATTTTCCGCAGATTCCATTGCCATTGCATGGAGCACTGATGTATTCATTTTTTTCCTGTAACATTTCCAGAAGATTTTTCTGTTGTTTTGATCTGTCTATAATCATTTTTTCCTTTACCCTGAAAAATCAACAAATCAGCACAGCTTCCTCGATGGAAACAGTGCTGATTTTTGTATTTTATAGTTTTTCAACTACGACTTTGCAACGTTTTTTACAGAATGCAATTCCGTATGCAAGAAGATCGTTTCGTCCATCCTCACGGAGTTCTGCGTCATATCTGTGATTCTTAATCTGCTCCATAGCTCGTTCACACGCCTTGTCAAGTTCATTCATGGAATGTGCGTATTTCAGTTCTATCACGATTCCAACATCTGGATTCTTAGGCTTAAGCAAAATATCTGCATATCCATCACCAGATTCTCTATTCGATTTAACCGCCCAGCCCGAATAATTTTTTAAAATACCGATCAGAATACCATGATAAAAAATCTCTTTTTCTTCGTTTCTTGCTTTCGTATCTAAAACGCTGATTGTTTCGCCAAGAAACATTGTAAGTTCCCGCTGGATGTCATCTGTCTTTCCTTCAAGAAAACCTCTGTTGATTTTTTCCGTAGATGCGTGGTCATTCGCAACTACCTGGTCAAACCAGTCACGGATTTGTAAAAGAAAGACTTCCCTGACTTCCTTGTTTGGAATGATCAATCTATACATCCCATTTTCTACATCACCATTTTTTGTGAGATATCCGGTTGTAAAAAGAACACTCCACAAATTATCAATGCTGTTATCAATCTCGTCGTAGGTCAGATCCAAACGGATTCTCTTTTCGACTGCCTCTCCCACAATCAATTGTTCGATTTCATCCTTTGTAGTTTTATCTGCCATGTCGATAAATCGTTTTACAAGATCATTTCCACTACTGTTAATCCAATATGCCTTTGGCTGCGATTTAGCCTCACTTACCAAATCGTCAACATAATTGATTACATCCCATGGGCAATAAATATCTGCATTACCAAAACGATAGCCATCATACCATTCCTTCACTTCTGTGAAATGCTTCTGCAGATTGTAATCTTCCAGCAGTTTTTTTACTTCTTCATTCGTAAAGCCGAATTCTTCATCATATCGAACATCGTCTGCCGAATAAACCTTAAAATTATTCAAGCCAGTAAAGATGCTCTCTTTGGAAACCCGAAGGCATCCTGTTAATACAGCAAACTGTAGAAAATCATTTGTTTTAAGTGCTTCACCAAACAATCCACGAATAAGTGCCACCATTTCTCTATAATAGCCATGCTGAAAGGCCTTATCAAGTGGAACATCATACTCGTCGATCAAAACAATCGTTTTCTGACCATAGTGTTGATATAAAAGTTCTGAAATTTTCTTAAGTGAGAATTTCAGCTTCGTTGCAAGAGTAGTTTCCTGTTCCCCTTGAAGTGAAATCAAATCACGATATATATTCTTTTCGTCATTGTCCAGTCTGCTACTGTTCAGCAAGAACTTAAATCGTCTCACCTCGCCAGCAATCAACTCACACAGGGCAGACCGTGCTTCTTCAAATGTTAGTCCATCTACACCTTTGAGAGACAGAAATATAACAGGATACTTTCCCATATATTCCTTACAAAGTTCTTCATTCTGCGAAATATAAAGGCCATCAAATAATGCTGTGTCTGTTCCAATCTCGAAAAAGCTCTTAAGCATACTCATATTTAAGGTTTTTCCAAATCGGCGTGGTCTGGTAAATAAATTCACTTTACTCCAATTTTCAAGAAGCTGCTCTACCAATTTTGTTTTATCCACATAATAAAAGTCTAACTTCCGAATTTCCTGAAAGTTCTCAAAACCGACTGGAAGCTTTTTTAATTCCTGCATATTTTACACGCTCCTCCGAAGCTTTAGTCTTAGGATTGGGTTACATACAGCAAGGTAGACCTGTCCTAGTGTAGTTTAATTTTACCATTTAGTTTGACAAGTATCAAGCCGATAAGTCGTTGCTAAACAAAAATAACACCGATTTTCATATGTTAGTTTCTTTATGAACAAAAGCAAACGGGGCATTTAAATGAATATTCAAAGAATCCGAGATTTGAGAGAAGATTCCGATTATACACAGGAATATATTGCAAAGCTGCTGAATGTAAACCAGCGCACTTATTCCAGATATGAAAATAGAGAACATGCAATTCCACTTACAATACTTTCTTTTCTGCAGACACACAAAAAACCTTCTCCAAAGAATGCGTACTCTTATTTATTGCTGATAGCTGCCTGAGCAGAGTACACATTACATGGTGTTACCTTAACCATTATTTGTAGTGCACAGCTGTATTGCAGGTGCCATAGTTGAAGGGGGTAATGCTGAGATTTAAACTCTCTTCTAAACTGGAATTTCTATTTGTGTTGCCATGTCATTACATAATCTTTTTCTCCGGTAGCCTCATCTAAGCCACTATGCTGAATCTCAAATCCTTCTCTCTTATAAAAAGATATTGCCCGTGCGTTCTTTTGGTATACGTTCAAGTACAACTTATTCCTTTTATCCTTTGCATAATTCAGCAGAATTTTACCTATACCCTGCGATTGCATTTCACCAGAAACAAAAATGCCCTCAACATATTCATCATTTAACCCTATAAAACCCTGTATTTCTGTATCATACTCATACACATAAACCTCTGCTAGTAACAACGCTTCTTTTACTGATCTGAAATTGCTTTTCCAGTATTCGGCGGGGATAAAATTATGTGCCTTTATATTTGTATCCAACCATATATCTGCAACTTTATTTATATCATCCCTTTGAAATTCTCTAAAGAAAGAATCCGATTGGCAAAATCCATGTTTATGACTGAAAACAAGAAATATATCGATATTGCTTTTGAATGTGGATTTAACAGTGTTTCTTCCTTTAACCGCTCCTTCAAAAAAGTAAAAGGTATTTCACCGCGAGAATTTAAAAATGCAATGATAAAATCCTTATAAATTCTTTTAATCACAAATATACCCTCTTTCATTAGACTATTATTTTGCTAATGAAAGAGGGTACTTCATTTTTAATAATCAATATAGGACTCTAATTTTTTCAAATCTTTATAGTCATTACTTCGCCAAAGGTCCTGGAATAGTAGATACTCCTCTGTGATTTCCATAAAAATCCACATTAAAGATAATCTCCGATTCGTCTCTTTCCTCAAAACGCTGTTCCGGCTCAAAAGCTTTACCCAAAATGTCACTTGTTATAATACCATTAGAATAATCTCCGAGTATTTCGTAGATATTTGTTTCCAGCTCATAGAATCCATCTTTTTCCACAAGCTCTACTGTAACTTCCGTATCGGCATCTACAAACTTATCTGTTTCTTTTTTCCATGCTTTAGCACCCATAAGGTATGCATTACCATTTGCCCAGATTGGCAGATGATCAAAATGCGGCACCGCCAGCTTATCCATATCCGGTTTCTCTACATCCATATCAAATCTAGCAATCCATTCATCATATGTCGGGTATTCATCCCACACATGATTGCCTACAACCTGATAATACGGAGATTCCTTTGATTCATTATTATCAACCGGATAATACTGTACAAATATATTGTTATAGAATCTATTATCACCATGAAGAATGGTCATCATCCCAGCAACTTCTGTCCTATGTCTGATGTGATATGGTGTGTAACGACGCTGACTTCTTCCATCCACTTCCCAATCTGTCTCTTATACACATCTCCGAGCCCACGAGACCGATCAGTATCTCGTAT
>ENA-OWYM01000121-OWYM01000121.1-human-gut-metagenome-genome-assembly--contig:-NODE-121-length-16999-cov-12.367092_pt1 | contig 16999 bp, 19 predicted proteins | sample MGYA00249748_ERZ652082 | MGnify/ENA primary metagenome ERZ652082 (study PRJEB26925, sample SAMN05827187) | human gut metagenome | biome: ENVO:2100002; feature: ENVO:00000062; material: ENVO:00002003...
CGTGGGCTCGGAGATGTGTATAAGAGACAGGGACAAGGGCGCGGGCGATGGACACACGCTGCTGCTGGCCGCCGGAGAGCTGGTTGGGCTTGTTCCGGAGCTTGCTGCCCAGACCCACCTGCTCCAGTGCGGCGATGGCGCGGCGGCGGCGCTCGCTGCCGCCCACGCCTGCGTAGATGAGGGGGACTTCCACGTTTTCCAGCAGGGTCAGCTTGGGCAGCAGATTATACTGCTGGAAGATGAAGCCCAGCTTCTCGTTCCGGATGGCCGCCAGCTCACGGCGGTTCATCTTGCCGACGTCGCTGCCGTCCAGCAGATACCGGCCGTGGGTGGGCACATCCAGACAGCCGATGATGTTCATGCAGGTGGATTTGCCGGAGCCGGACTGGCCCACGATGGCCACGAACTCGCCCCGGTCTATCTTCATGGAGATGTGGTCTGCCGCTTTGACGAGGGTGTCACCCATCTGGTAGTATTTGCAGACCTCGTCAAACTCGATCAGGGCGCTCATTCGTCGCCTCCTTCGGCAGACACCATCATGTTGCTGTAGAAGTCGGTCGCGCTGACCGTCGAGGTGTCGTAAGCGATGGTGTCGCCCTCCTGCAGGCCGCTCTTCACCTCAATGTAATCATCGTCGCTGATGCCGGTGGTCACTTTGACGTAGACATAGCCCTCGGGGGCGGTCATGGAGGCCTCGGCATTGGCGGCGCTGGGCGAATCCTTCGTCACCAGCACATAGCTGCCCCGGACGAGGGCGGCGTTGGGCAGGGCCAGAACATTCTTGACGCTGGCGGTGGTGATCTTGGCCGAGGCATTCATGCCGGGCAGCAGATCGCCCATCTCGTCGATGCGGACGGTGACGGGGTAGCTGGTGGAGCCGTTGGCAGTGGTGCCGGCCACGAGGATGCTGCTGATGGTGCCCTTATAGGTCTCGCCCGGGACGGCGTCGGCGGTGATCTCCACCTCCTGCCCGACCTTCAGAGAACGAATTTTCAGCTCGTCCACGTTGAGCTTCAGTTCCAGATAGCTCATATCGTAGATGGTGCAGAGGTTCTGCATGGCTGCGTCGTTGGCGCTGAGCTTATCGCCGGCTTTGACCTTTTTGTCCACGATGGTGCCGCTGATGGGCGCATCGATGGTGTAGTGGCTGATGTTCCGCTCTGCCGAAGACATCCGCAGCTCGGCAGAGCGAAGATTGTCGGCGGCGTTCTGGGCCTGCTTGTCCAGATCCTTGCCGGTGATGCGGAGGAGCACGTCGTCCTGACGGACGGTGCTGCCCTCCCTGACGCAAAGCTCGGACACGGTGCCGGAGGCAGCGGCCACGACGGTCTCCTCGCGCTGGTAGGCAAAGTGGGCCGAGTTGAGGGAGCTGACGCCGTTCACCTGCGCCACTGCGGCCTGCGCGGTGGTCAGGCTGCCCGTGTTGGGCACCGCGATGGTGACGGTGCAGGTCATGAGGCTGGCGTCACCGGAGGGGTCTGCGCCCGATACCGAGCGGATGGTGCCGTTCAGCACCTCAAAGGTGGTGTCCGGCATGACCTGTGCGGCCTGACCGACGGCGAAGCTCTGGGCCTCGGCGGCGGGGAAATCCACGGCCAGCAGCATCACAGAGGTGTCGCGGACGGTGGCGACGGTCTGACCGGCCTGCACCGCGTCGCCAGCGGCCACGGCAAAGGAGCTGACCTCGCCGCTGATCTTCGTGCGGACGTTCCGGGCGTCGGCAGCATCATCGTAGCTGCGCTGGGCCTGAGACACCGAAAGCTGTGCGCTCTCGAGGTCGCCCTCCACATCCGAGCTGTCGATGACGTAGAGGACATCGCCCTTCTGGATGGTGTCGCCCAGCTCGAAGTCAGCGGTGAGCACCGTGCCGGTAACGAGGGACTTGACGGTGTAGGAATCGGCGGCATTGATGGTGCCGCTGCCGTCGTAGACGTTCACGATGTCGCGGCGTCCCAGCGCCTCCTGCACATACGCCATGTCTGCCGATGCACTGCGGCTCCTGCGGGGGATGACCACCACCGCCAGCACCGCCACGGCCACGACCGCCGCGATGCAGCGCTTTTTGTGGGTCCGGATAAAATGGAGCACCTTATTTTCCCCGCCGGTATTCTCCTGCGGAGAGGCGTCCTGTGTCTTTTTGTTGAAACCTAGCATGAAAAGCCTGACCTCCTGTGATTTTTCCTGTAGACCTGTGAAAAAGAAGAATGCATTCTTCCTGCGTTCATCGCTCTGCGCCCTTCCCGCCGCACCCGCAAAAATCATCCCACCTGCGAGTTCCTGCTCCGGGTCAGCTGCGCAAATCAATGTCATGATACCATCTTATAAAACGGACTACAAGGAAGATTTCCTGCACGATTTGCAACTTTTTTGAAAATTTTTCCACTGTCCTGAATATCCCGGGAAATAAAGGCTCCCACCCGGGGCAGATCCTCCGGGCGGGAGCCTTGCTGTTTTTTACGTCTGCTTACAGACAGCCGCATGGCAGGCGGAACAGGCTCATCTTGCAGGAAAAGAAAAACAGGAAGCTCCCGCCGGGGAACTCCCTGTTGTACATATCGTAGAGGTTACCGCAGTATCCCATAGGTTTTCTCCGCCACCGGTTCGCACCACTCGTTAGAGGTGCCTTCGCCGGGCACTTCCACGGCCAGATGAGAGAACCAGCAATCGGGTGCAGCACCGTGCCAGTGCTTGACCTCCGGGGGAATGTTCACCACATCGCCCGGATGCAGCTCCAGCGGAGCTTTGTCCCATTCCTGATAGTAGCCCCGGCCTGCCACGCAGACAAGGATCTGCCCGCCGCCCTTTGCAGCATGGTGGATGTGCCAGTTGTTCCGGCAGCCCGGCTCAAAGGTGACGTTGTAAATGCCAACCTGTGCGGTGGACAGGGGTGCCAGATAGCTTTTTCCGCTGAAATATTGTGCAAAACCGTCGTTGGGCGCGCCGATAGGGAACACCATTTCACTCTGGTGCTTTGCCTTGGCATCCTCTGCAGCGTCCTCTGCCCAGACTTCCTTGGCCATGCGGAAAGCCGCCCACGCCTTGGGCCAACCTACATAAAACGCCGCATGGGTCAGGATCTCTGCAATCTCAGTCCGGGTAATACCGTTGTTTTTCGCTGCCGTCAGGTGATACCGAAACGAGGAGTCCGTCAGTCCCTGCGCCATCAGTGCCACCACCGTCACAAGGCTGCGGTCCCGGAGGGAGAGTTTATCCTCTCGGCTCCACACCTGCCCGAACAGTACCTCATCGTTAAGTTCTGCAAATTTTGGTGCAAATTCGCCCAGCGCATCCCGCCCTGCGGTCTGTTTCACTGCCATTATACGTTCCTCCCCATCTCGTAAGCCTGTGCCATTGCAGAGGTGTTTCGCACCGCACCCGGCTCGTAAACACCACCTGCTACAAGGACTCCCTTTTCCACGGCACCTTCCACACAGTCTGCATAGCCCCGGAAGCAGGTCAGCGTAGTGTCCGCAGAGGCCTTTTCCTCGTCTGCCATGGTGGTGATGTAGTAAAATTCCTTGTCTTTGACCTCAAGCCACCGTGCCACGGTACGGTCGATCACTGCCTTCAACTTTGTGCCCGGCATCCTGCGCTCCACGCAGAAATTCGTCGCATAGAATATCAGAGTTACCGCCCTTCCGGGGACTGCCAGACAAAATCAATACCTTCTTGCTCATAGGGACCTCCTTGACAGCAGAGTGCATCCGCATTATGATGTTGATAAAGTTTGATTTTATCATACAACTTAAAGCGTACTTTAAGTCAAGGGCTTTTTGAAAAAAACGGAGGTTTCAGATGATCTATACCGTAGGCGAAATGGCACAAAAGCTGGGCGTACCTGCCTCCACCCTGCGCTACTACGACAAAGAAGGGTTACTTCCCTTTGTGGAGCGTTCCTCCGGCGGCATTCGGATGTTCCGGGAAAACGACTTCGAGTGGCTGCAGGTCATCCGCTGCATGAAAAAAGCCGGAATGTCCATCAAGGATATCCGGCAGTATATTGAGCTTTCCATGCAGGGAGACGACACCATTGATACTCGGCTGGAAATGTTCCGGCATCAGCGGGAGGTACTCACCCAGCAGATCCAGCAGTTACAGCACACGCTGGAGACCGTGGAGTATAAATGCTGGTTCTATGAAGCCGCCAAAGCCGCTGGGACAGTGGATGTCCCCGGTGCGATGACCGATGCGGATGTACCTGATCAGTTCCGTGCCATCCGGCAGGAGCTTCGGGGACAGAAGATTCCGAATGGCGAAAAATAAGAAATGCCGTTCTGCACGTTTTGAAACCGTGCAAAATCCGTGCAGAAACCGTGCACCTACTCTCCGACAAACAAAATCGCTCTATCCCCCACCGGCTTGACGGCATTGGTTTGAGTGGCCGCACCCCGCTTTGTACCCGAACAAACAAAAATACAGAAGCCGCACGTCCTGTCAATGCGCGGCTTCTGTGTTAAAAAAGGGGGATTGATATGGTTCTTGCGGTGGTTCTCAAGCCTCCGGCATCTGATACTCGTGGGTCTGCATATACTCTTCTACCTGATCCAAGGTGGGCATGGCATCGGAGCAACTATGGCCGGTAATGGTGATTGAAGCAGCTGCTGCAGCATACTTCAGTGCTTCTTCCAGACTCTTCCCACATATCAACGCATTGTTGAAAGAGCCGGAGTAGGAGTCTCCCGCACCAAAACTCTTGAGCACCTTTGTTGGATAGATACCGCCCATGGTGCGACCCTCGGCGGTATAGAGATGAGAGCCTTTTTTGCCCTGCTTGATGGAGACAAGGCTTACGCCCTTCTCCAGCAACCAGTGAGCACTCCGGTCGTCATCATGATTGCCCGGGTGGAAAAGTTCTTCCATCTTATCAAACTCTTCCCGGGTTCCCAGCACCATATCAGCCTGCTGGGCGGCGAGGGTAAAATAGATACTGGTCTCGTCGTCATTGTCCCAGGTTCCGTCACGGTAGTCGAGGTCAAAGGCAACAACCACACCGTTCCGCTTTGCCATGGCGATGGCGAGGAACACAGCCTCCCGCGCCGGAGAATGGGAGAGAGATGTGCCCGAGATGAGCAGCAGCTTGTGGCTGGCGATATAGCTCTCGTCCAGCTGAGCACAGTCGATGTGAAGGTCGGCGCAGTCGGTGCGGTACATGAAACAGTTGCACGAGCCCTCTTTGATCTCACCCATGGTCACACCGGAACGGATGCCGGGGGCGGCTGTCTCGATGTGGGAGGTATCCACCCCCTGGTCAGCCAGATATCTGACGATGAAGCGTCCGAACTGGTCATCGGACACCTTGCCGATGTAGCCAACTTTCAGGCCCAGACGGGCCATGGCGACAGCGGTGTTGGCGGGAGAGCCGCCCACATATTTGGAGAAGGTCTTTGCTTCCTCCATGGGGCCGATCTCATTGGCATAGAGATCGATGGTGGCGCGGCCAAAGGCTACCACATCATTGGGCTTCTGAAGATCAAATTTCAGCATAGCGGTCCTCCCTTATGCATCCTCATGCTCCAGCGTGTCCAGCAGCTCCATGGCTTCCTTCACGGACAGACCATTGTGTACCACCTGTCCCAGAGTCTTGACCAGCGGGGTCACATGAGGGTATTGGAACACGAAGCGTCCGTAAGTCACGCCTGCAGCACCGGCATCCATGACATCACGGGTCATCTGAATGAAATCCTGTGCGGTCTTGCAGCCGTTGCCTCCGGCAATGGCCACCCGGGTAGGGGCAGCCTGCACCACCCGGGCAAAGCTCTCGGGGTCGCCGGTGTAGGTGGTCTTTACCAGATCCACCCCCAGCTCTGCAGCAGTGCGGGCAGCGTACATCACGTTCTCCACGCTACGCTGGTCGTCCCCGGTGATATGGTTGCCGCGGGGATAGATATGGCTGATGAGGGGCATCCCGTTGCGGTGAGCTTCCTCGCTGATGCGGCCCAGCATGGCGATCTGCTGCTCCTGATTGTCACCGCCCAGGATGCAGCCCACCGACACGGCATCGGCACCCATGGCAATGGCTTCTTCCACACTGGCCACCTGCACATCGCTCTCGTAATGGTAGACGCCAAAGGTGGTCAACTTGAGCACAAGACAGGTCTTGCCTGCGTAGGGAGCAAAGCAGTGTTCTGCAATGCCCTTATGCATGGTGATGGCATTCGGACCGCCGGCCACCATCTTGGCAATGGTATCATCGATGGTATCCAGACCTTTCATCACACCACGGCCCATGGCATGGTCTACAGTCAAGCCGAAGTACTTACCGTCCTCGGTGGGCATCAGGCGCTTGAGACGAATTTCTTTTCCAATCATAATGCTGTTACCTCGTTGCTGCTGTTTACGCAAGCATGTTCACAAAAAAGTTGATGTACTGCGGGCAGAGGGTGGTGACCAGGATGGCGATCAGGCCCACGCCCATAAAGGGGATGGCTTCCTTGACCGTTTCTCCAAATGTGGAGTGGGCGATCTTGGTGGAAACGAAGATACCGACAGCAAAGGGAGGAGTCAGGAAGCCAACGCACATATTGACCAGCATGATGGCACCGAAGTGGACGGTGCTGATGCCGTAAGTCTGCGCCACGGGCAGCAACAGCGGGGTCATGATGAGGATGGTGGCGTTAATGTCCATGAATGTGCCCATGAAGATGAACAGGATGTTGATCATCAGCAGGAAGCCCCAGCGGCTGGAGATGTTGGCCGTGATTAGGTTGGACAGGAAGGAGGAGATACCGGCCAGCGTCATGACCTTGCCGGCCACAGCGGAGAAGGCGTTCAGCAGACCGATAACGGCAGTGGACGCACCGGCGATGGCGCAGCAGCGCCAGAAGGTGATCTGGATCTTCTTTTTGTTGATGATTTTCAGAACGGCGAAATAGAGGATACCGTAGACGCAGCTCACAGCGCCTGCCTCCGTAACGGTACAGAAGCCGCCGTAGATAGCGCCATAGATGATGATGGGCATCAGCAGGGCCGGGATAGCGTAGAAGGTGGATTTGCCGATCCGACGGATCTTTTCGCTGAACGCCACATTGACCTTTTCCGGCTTGACCTGATGACGGCCGATGCGGAAGTAGTTAATGACGAAGTAGCCCACTGCAAAAATGAAGGCAGGGCCGACGGTAGACATCCAGATTTCAGAGATCTTGCCGCCGGAGGCCAGAGCGTACATGATGCCGGGGACACTCGGGGGAATGAGAATGCCCAGAAAGCAGGTAGCCGCCAGCAAAGCGGAATTATAAGCCTTGGGGTAGCCCTCTTTTTCCAGCTCGGGCACCATCATCTTGCCGATGGCGGAGATGGTAGCCATGGCCGAGCCAGTCAGAACGCCGAAGGCCATGCAGGCGCAGATGGTGATGACGCCGGTGGCGCCGCGGATGCGACCCACAAAAGATTTGATCCAGTCGATCAGCATCTTGGAGATGCCGCTGTATTCCATAATGACACCGGCGAAGATGTAGAACGGGATGGCCAGCAGAGCAAAGCTGTCCAGACCGGAGAACGCGAACTGGGGCACAGTGACCAGATTGTAGCCGCCAAAAGCCAGCACCAGTAGAGAGGATGTGCCCAGTGCAAAGGAGACCGGCATTTTGAACAGGACGGCCACCACCATGAAGGAGATCAGGAAGATAAGCAAAGCTTGAAGCGCTGTCATAATTTCACCCTCTTTCTCAGTTGTCCGCCTCGGCGGCAGACTTCTTATCGCCGCCCAGCAGGCAGGCTGCAAGCATGTACACCTCGTGCAGGGCTGCCAGCACAATGCCTACAAACACCGGCAGGTAGACCCAGCCCATGGGGATGCGCATGGTGGGCGAAGTCTGGGTGGTACCGAAAATCTTCATCATATAGTCGAAGAAGAGCTTGGCAAAAACGACCAGGAATGCAAAAGTGGAAACGATGGCTGCGACTTCCAGCGCCTTGAGCCACTTTTCGCGGGCCGGGCCCTTGATCTTCATAAGCACCTGCTTGAGCACATCGATCTCGGTGTGGCTGTTGTCGCAGATGGCATAGGCTGAGCCGATGTAGGTCAGCCAAATGAAGAGATAACGGGTGAACTCTTCTGCCCACGCGGCAGAGATAAACAGGAAATACCGGCAAACCACCTCGATGAAGATGGCCGCGACCAGCAGAATTGTGATAAGAGCCAGCAGGAAGATCTCGATGCCCAACAGTCTGTCGTTGACTTTCTTCAAGCCCTGCAGCGTTTTGTTATTGCTGTTCACAGCATTTGCCTCCTTTCATAAACTGCCGCCCCCGGGCACTCCCCGCAAGGCGGCAGAATCACTTTACATCAAAATATGGAGCGCCACATAGCCTTACTTGTTCTTGTAATCACCGCTGGTGATGGCGTCCATGATCTCGTCGCTGTAGGAGCCGCGACTCTCTTCCCAGATCTGCTGGTAGATCTCCTGCAGCTTAGCCTTCATATCATCGGAGGGCTGATCCACGGTCCACTGGCCGCTGGCCACGCCGTCGTTGGTGACCTTCTCGGTCTTCTCACGGAAGAACTCGGTGAACTCGTCAGAAGCCTCCTGTGCAGCCTCCTTGAAGGCGGCCTTGTCCTCGTCGCTCAGCTTTTCCCAGAAGGGAGCGCCTGCGATGAAGCAGCCGCCGGAGTAGCAGTAGTTGAGTTCGGTGATGTGGGTGATGACATCCAGAATGCCCTGGTTGGTGTAATTGAAGACCGCGTTGTCCAGACCATCGACGGTACCGGTCTGCAGGGCATTCAGCACCTCAGAACCGGCGATCATGACGGGCAGTGCGCCGCACTTCTCATAGAAAGAGACAACAGAGGCGACGGACGGGGTGCGGATCTTCAGGCCGGCCAAGTCAGACATCTCGGTGACGGGGCGGACGATATTGCCCACCTGACGGAAGCCGTTGCAGTAAGAAGAGATGCGGATGAGGCTGTTCTGCTCCATGATCTTGGCCACTTCGTCGGCGATCCAGCCCTTGAGGTAGTATTTATCCGCCTCGTCGTAGTCAGCCACCAGACCGGGCAGCCATGCGAAGCCCAGTGCGCCGTCCAGCACGCCGTCTATGGTCATATCGTCGCTCATCAGCACATCCAGCGTACCCATCTGCAGCATCTGTGCCATGTCGGAGCCGTTGCCCAGAGAGCCTGCGGCGATGACGTTAGCCTGATAGCGGCCGCCGGTCTTGTCGGAGATGAGTTCAGCAAAGCGTTCCACATAGGGGGCGCGGTCACCGGTGACGTCTGCAGTGACCGAGAAAGTAGCGCTCTCAGCCGATGCAGCAGCAGAGCCTGCACTGCCGGTGGTGGAAGCTGCGGTGCTGGAAGAGCCGCCGCAGGCGGTCAGGCCAATGGCAGCAGCGGAGATTCCGGCTACCTTCAGGAAATCACGGCGGGAAATTTTCTTGGTGCTCATAAGATTATTCTCCTTTTTCTTTTTATATCCTGTGTTTACAGTTTGTAATTATCAAAGCTTCAGCGGAGGCAGGCCAGCTGCTGCAGGAACGCGATCTTGGCTGTATCTTCCAACAGCTCTGCCTGGTCGAAGCATTCTTCCATGGTCTTGCCCATAACGAGGATGCCGTGGCCTTCCATCAGGAAAGCCCTTGTGTCCGCCGATGCTTTGGCCACCGTTTCTGCCACGACATCGGCCAGCTCTGTGGAACCGGGTGCCCGGTCGGGCACGATGGGCACCTCGCCGAGCTTGAGCTTTGCCGACTCGGTGTAGAGGGGCAGCGGCTTTTTCTGCAGCGTCCAGAGCACCGAATAGGTGGGGTGGGCGTGGATGATATAGTTGATCTCAGGGCGGAGGCGGTAGACATCCAGATGGAACCGCGTCTCTTTAGAGGGCTTCAGCCCCTGCGCTGCTCGCTTGACATGCCCCTCAGCGTCGCAGAGCACAAGACCTTCGTAGGTGACTGCCCGCAGCGGCACGTTGCTGCCGGTGATGAGCATATCACCTCCCAGCCGAGCACTGACATTTCCTCCCGCTGCACTTACCAAACCCTTCTGGTAGACCAGTGCCGAGTAGCGGATGATGTCATCGGCCGGTTTCGGCCAGACGATCGATTCATGTTCCATCAGTAAACGACCTCCTTCCGGCAGAGCATCTTTTCCAGCGTATCCTCACGGCCCATGCTGCCGCCCTTGAGAGCGAACTCCCGGCCTGCGAAGCAGCCGTCCAGCATCAGGCCCTGTGCCACGCCGGGTTCCAGTGCGCAGCCGAGCTGCAGATGCTCAACACCGAACTGCCGGAACACGCCCTGCGAAGTCTCGCCTCCGATGATGACCAGCCGGTCGAATGCGGCATCGTGGTCAAACGCTGCCGCAGCCTGTGCAAAGCACTCCATGATAGCTTTGCTGGTGCCGGGCTTGTAGGAATATTTTTCCACCTGCGGGAAGAGGATGACGCTCCCCTGCCCCAGCAGCTGCTCTGCTTGCTTTGCGGCCAGCTGCGGCACCTCTTTGCCGCCCTCGATGTAGGCGTCGATGTCCAGCGGCACGGTCTGCAGCCCACGCTCCGCAGAATAAGTGATCTGCTTATGAGCGATGTCGTAGGCCGAAGCACAGAAGCAAAGGCTCCGGATGTTCCGCACAGGGAAGGTGTGAGTCTGCGCCGGGCCGTAGAGATATTCGGCCAGACCATCCGCGATGCCCAGAGAGCCGGTCCAGAACACCTTGGGGTATCGGGGCGCCAGCGTCTTGAGCAGATGAAGGACATCTGCCCGGGTGATGGCGTCGAACACCAGAATGCGTGTTCCCTCGGCCAGCTGATGTTCCACAGCGGCCAGCAGCGTTTCCTCGCTGCCCTTTACTGCGTCGATGTCCACCAGACCGATCTTCTTGTCGGTGTCCTTTCCCAGAATTTTGGGGATGTAGGATTCCGTCGGTGGGAAGATGGGGTCGTTGGCATAAACCGACTTGGGGAGGATCTCGCCCTCACAGTACTGGTTGCCATAAAGGGTAAAGGTACCGAGGTCGGGAGCGTTGTCCACAATGAACACATTGTAGTCCGGCCAGCCGTCCAGCAGACCGTCCAGCTCGTAGGAGTCATTGCCCCGGAAGCCCGTGCCAATCTTCTTCATATAGAAGCCGCCCGGCTCGAGCCGCCTCAGAAGGTCTGCGTGGAGCTGCCGCGCCTTGTCCTGCGCGGTGTTGCGGGAAGAGAGGTTCACGGTCAGGATCTCGTCGGTCTCATGTTCCAGACTGCACCGTCCATTCGTACAGATACGCACCTTCCGGCCTCGTGCGGTGAAGTAACTGCCGGAATCAGCAGCGCCCGTCAGGTCGTCTGTTATCTCTGTCAGTCTCACAGCTCTGCTCCTCTCTGTTTATTCAAACATACTGTTTGTTCGTTCTCTGAGCAGAGAATAACATTCTCTCCCGGATTCGTCAATAGTTTTTGTTTCATTTCATGACATTGCACACATTTCCGAGCATATTTTGTTCACTTGCGCCATTAAAATCATGCTATTTTTGTTCTTTTGAACATTTTTTGCATTGTATTCTTTTCTCCTTGGCTCAAGTATCCAGCATCGTCGCAAAAAATCTTTTCTACGTCATATTTTGTTTATTCAAACAAGGTTCTTTTGAATTTTTCGGTTCGTCCAGACGGCTTTCACCCGCCTATCAAGCACAAAAAAGTTATATCTTGCTCACTCAAATCATGTTTAAATGAACACAAAAAGGGGCTGTTGCAAAATAGCACAACACAATTAGCTATAACAATTTCAAAAATAAGCGAAAAAGTGAACAATACAAAAAGCAAGTGCATCACATCTCCATCAAAAAATTCTGGTTTTCGAGAAAAAGTGTTGCACTTGCTTTTCTTTATGTAAGATTGCAGTTTAAATTATCGCGTATTACCGTTAAAATAGAGAGTACTGCATTTTGCAACAGCCCCCTCATCTTCATTTTATCAGACCATTTTGAGCTGCGTCTGTGCATTTGCCAGGATCTTTTTCCACCCGGCAGGAAGGTTGGTATCGGTGATGACCAGATCCATATCCGGGATGTCCGCAAAGTGGTTGGCCTTTACCAGCCCGAACTTGCTGGAATCCGCCAGGATGATGTTCTGGGCCGAGGACTCGATCATGGCCTTTTTGTTCTCCACGATGTTGGCGTTGATGCAGGTGATGCCAAGACTCTGGTGGACACCCGACACCGAGAGGAAAGCTTTGTTGGCACGGTGGCGGCGGATGAACTCCACAGCCTCCGGGGAAGTAAAGTTATAATCCTCGGGGTGGTAGTAGCCGCCGGGAAAAATGACCTTGATATTCGAGTGTTTGAGCAATTCAGCCAGGATGAGGAAGTTGTAGCAGAGCACCGTATACTCAAAATCTGTGGGCAGGTAGAACGTCATCCGTGAAACGGTGGTGCCGTTGTCGAGGAACACCCAGTCGTCCGGGCGGATGAGAGAAGCTGCATATTTGGCGATGCGGTCTTTCTCCGCAAAATTTTCCAGCCGTGCCCGGCGCAGATCGTAGTTTTCGCCTTCGTAAGAATAGCCGTTTCCTCCTTCTACCAGCGTGGCATAACCATAGCTACGCTCCAGCACATGGTTCTTGCGCAGCAGTTCCAAATCGCGCCGCACGGTCATCTCAGATACCCCAAGCGCTGCTGCCAGTTCTTTTACTGATATTTTCTGATGTTTTTTCAAAAGGTCCAGTTCCTGGACCATCCGCTTTTCCTTGCCGCTTTCTGTTTTCAACGCCAAAACCTCCTCACAGGTCGTTGTCTGCCTTTATTATGCACTTTTTGACTGTTCAATGCAACAATAAGCTGTTCGTTTTCCTTCAATTCAACCTTTTCCACAGGTTTTTCCTGTGTTTTCTATCAAAAACATCCAGTTTTCTGGGCTTTTGTTTCTCGACCGCGTGTTTCGTCTGGCAGTGATAAATTTTTCTTTATTAAAAAGAGCTGTAACAACTGAACAGGTCCGTAAAAAGTAGACAATAGACAAAAAGCCTCCCCGTGTAGGATAATAGAACTACACGAGGAGGTTTTGCTATGTCCAGAAAATATGTAAAGATCGACGAACACGGAAAAGAAATTTTAGAACTGAAGCGAGAAGGTAAGACGAATCGAGAAATTGCACAGAAGTTTGGAGTAGACAGAGAGTGCATCAGAAACCGGGTAACTCGGTTCAATCGGCAGCAGCGGAAGCTGACGGCAGGTATCAAGCCACGCCCAAAAGGCAGACCTCGGAAAGATGCTCAGCCAAGAGATATTGTTGCAGAGCAAGCATATGAGGTCAACCGATTGAAAATGGAGAATGAACTGCTGTGGGATTTTATGCGATCCATGGAAATGAAGTGAAGCCAAGTTTCAAATATGCAGTCATTCATCGGCACCGTACAAAGTATACAGTAAAAGCTCTGTGCGAGATTCTTCAGATTTCCAGAAGTGGTTACTACAAGTACGTCAAACATCTGAACCGCACGGCGAAAGACTTTGAACTTGCAGAAAAGATTCGTACAAAGCAGGAATCTTGTAAAAAGACATACGGCTACCGCCGAATGAAACTCTGGCTGGATGGTGAAGGAATCACTAAGAATCCAAAGACAATCTTGCGAATCATGCACAAGTACGACCTTTTGAGTGAGATTCGTCGCAGAAAAAGATGGCAAAAAATGGGCGAGGACAAGCACAGATATGACAACTGGCTGAACCGAGAATTCAATGCCGAGCATCCAAATCAGAAATGGGTTACCGATATTTCTTACATTCAAACTCAAGAAGGGGTTCTTTACCTATCCATGATTCGTGATTTATACGATAGAAGCATTGTTGCCTACAGGACTGGATCCCGCCAGACAATCAATCTTGTATTGGATACCATTCATCTTGCAATGAAGTCTGTGAAAACAGAAAGTCGCCGGGAGTTGCACCTCCACAGCAACCAAGGGTTCCAATACACCTCACAAGCATATTTCGACCTGATTAAAGAATACGGCATTTTGCCGTCTATGTCAAGGCATGGAAACTGCTATGACAATGCGTTGGCTGAAAACTTTTTCGGAATCCTCAAAACGGAGTGCATCTACCGAAACAAGCCGGAATCTTTTGAGGAAGCCAACAAGATGATCGATGATTACATTTACTTCTACAACCACGAACGCATCCAACTAAAAACCGGACTGTCTCCACTTTCGCTTCGTCAGTCCGGTTAAGACACACCCTACATGAGGCGCTTTTTATTCATGTCTACTAATTCTGGGGCAGTTCAATCCGGCATTTATATCAGACTCTTGTATGCGTCCAGATACCGCAGTCCCAGCGTCCGCAGGCTCTCGGTGGTAAAGTGCAGGCCGTCCGGGCGGGCGGTAAGCCCGGCAGCGGAGACCACTGCACAGTGCGGCAGCTGTGCGGCCAACTCCGGCAGGCGGCGGTTGAATTCCTTCAGCAACTCCGCCGGGGTGCCGTGGAAGCCGTTTTCCGGATAGCCCAGTTCACCCACCACAATGGGCAGGTCCCCCAGCTCTGCGCGGAACGCCCGCATAGTGCGCAAGAACTGCTCCGGGTAGGCTTCCAGCTGCTCCGGGGCAAGGCAGTCGCTCTCGCCCTGATGCCAGAGAATCGCCGTCAGCGCAGAAGTCCGCGCAGCCAACTTTGCCTGAAAAACGGCGTGGTCGAACAGCACCTCGCCCGGCTGCCACTGACTGATGCGGGTACCGCCGTCTGCGCAGGGAATCAGACCGATCTTTGCTCCGGTCTCCTTTTGCAGCTGCGCGGCAAAGCTTGCGGCAAGGTTTGCGCCGCTGCGGGGAACTGCACCCTCTGCCACCGCGCGGTCTACGTTGATGGGTTCACTCATGGGCTGCCAGCGCCCCATGCGCAGCATAAAGCAGTCCGGGGCGGTGATCGTGTTCTCCGGGGTCAGGTCGCCCCGCCCCGCCATGTTGGACTGTCCCACCAGTAAAAACGAGCGGATGCCCTGCGCTGCTTCGTGGAGTCCATCGTTGATCCATAGTGCCATAATACAAAACGCCTCCTGCGTGTTTTTTTACCCTAGTATAGCACAAAAGCAGCCGACATTCACCTACGGCTGCTTCTATGCTGAAAATGATGAAGAAGGAGAAAACCAGAACAAAAAGTCTGGGAGGGCTTCCGCATCTCCGATGCTGTGTGACAAACCATGCATTCGGAGCTGCACGCTGCGGAGTTCCTGTGGCTATAGAATAGCACATTTTCTTGTTTCCCGCCTGTACAAATCCGGCATCCTTCTTGAAGCGGGGCGACATTTTCAAGGCGGGCTTGCAAATATTCTCCAAATATATTATTGTATAAATAGGAGAATGATCAGAAAAAGGAGGTTCTTGCTTTCACAGGCTGTTGATCGTGGACGATGAGGAGATCGAGCACGAGGGTATGGCGCAGTTCATCCCGTGGGACACTTACGGGATGAAGGTGGTAGGCACGGCCAGAAACGGTGCCGAAGGGCTGGAAAAGATTGCAAAATACAAGCCCGACCTCGCCATCGTGGACATCAAGATGCCAGTGATGAACGGCATTGAGATGATTCGCAAAGCAAAGAAGCAGTACCCGGACATGACCTTTGTGGTGCTGTCCGGCTACGGCGACTACGAGTTTACCAGTCAGGCCATGGAGCTGGGGGTGCGGCACTATATCCTGAAGCCCTGCGATGAAGCCAAGATGATCCCGGTGCTGAACAAGGCGATCGCCGAGATGGAAGAGCCCCGTGCCCAGAATGCCCGCTCCGAAAAGGTAGAAGCCGAAGCACGGCTGCTCAAGCCCTACGCACGGGAGCAGCTGTTCCGCGACCTTTTGCAGGGATGTGCGCTGCCACAGGGCAGCAGCACCCGGCAGCTTTTGGAGGAGCTGGGCGGCGAGGAGCGCAGCATTTTGCTGCTGGATTTCCGGCTCAAGTGCGGCTTCGACTCGCTGGAGCGGTATGTGGTAGGCAATATGCTGGGGGATCTTCTGCCGGACAGCACCCTGCTGATGACCACCGGCATCGACCGGGATGTGCTGGTGCTGGCAGATGCCGCCGCAGAGCCAAGCCTTGAAAGCGCTGTGCAGGTGCTAAAAAAGAGTTCAAGCGGTTCGAGACGGTAAATATACTCTCAGCCGCCAGCCGCACCGGCACACTGGACGAGCTTTCTACCCTGTTCCAGCAGGTGCGGGAGCTTTTGCAGCTGAACCCGGACGAAAACGAGACGGCCCTGCTGCGCCCCGGCCAGAACGCCGCTTTGCCGGAAACAGTGAACGAAATTTTCGACATCCGCGCCCTGCGGCAGGCGGGCAGCTACGAGAAGCTGCTGCGGGAGCTGTCCCTCGCCTTTGCCCGGATGGAGGCCAAAAACTACCGTCCCCGGCAGCGGACGCAGCTGTGTGAGCTGGCGTGGAAGCTGCTGTTTGAGGGCAAGACCCCGCCGGAGGAATCGCTGGCGGCTTGGGCAGATGCCCTGACCGCTGCGTGGAGCCTGCCCCAGCCGGATGCCCGCAGCCGGGAGATCTTTCTGGCGATTTACGAAAACCTCTCCGACCCGGATTTCAGCTTGCAGACCATTGCGCAGCAGCGGTTGTTCATGAGCGAGGACCACTTGCGGCGCATCTTCTCCCAGATGACCGGCGAGCGATTTTCGGCTTATCTGGAGCGTGCCCGCATCACGCAGGCGCAGCGGCTTTTGGAATACCATCCGGAAATGAAAATCAGCCGCTTGGCAGCGCTGGTGGGCTACCCGCTGGACGGGCAGTATGCAAAGGAAAGCAGGCTGTGAAAACCTTGCGCAGAAAAGCCCCTGATTCGGGCAAATGTGCAAACGGTGTGCAGAAAGTGTACAGCCGCTTTCTTACATAAAGAAAGAACGCCAAATCTTACGATTTGACGTTCAAAATTTGGTGCACCTCCAGGGACTCGAACCCTGGGCCCACTGATTAAGAGTCAGTTGCTCTACCAACTGAGCTAGAGGTGCATATTGTCAAGATGCGGTTTCTTCATCCTGACAACTATGAGTCGGCGACTACCTATTTTCACAAGCCGTTTCCAGCTAACTATCTTGGGCACGA
>ENA-OWYM01000152-OWYM01000152.1-human-gut-metagenome-genome-assembly--contig:-NODE-152-length-15214-cov-12.590474_pt1 | contig 15214 bp, 20 predicted proteins | sample MGYA00249748_ERZ652082 | MGnify/ENA primary metagenome ERZ652082 (study PRJEB26925, sample SAMN05827187) | human gut metagenome | biome: ENVO:2100002; feature: ENVO:00000062; material: ENVO:00002003...
TGTGTTGCGCAGACAACAAAGCGACCAAGCTGCTGCGGGAACTTGAAGAATTTGGTCTGATTGAACGAAAACGTCGAGGCTTGGGCAGGCCAAGTTTGGTGTATGTGAAAAACTTTTCGGCAGAATCTTCAAAGGAGAGTGTCAAGAATCGTGATAATGACGATTCTTGTGGCTCTAAAATCGCTTGTCAAGACCCGGTAAAATCACGAGGTATTAAAAAGAAAGAGAATAAAACAGAGATGAATAATACGAATCCTATCCTTTCCGACGAATCGGAGAAGATGAAGAATCGTGAACTGCTCGAAGAATATTTTTCATGCTCTTTGGAGATAGACCTTCTTCTCCGGCTTTACCCGGATGATGAAGATACCCTCTATCAAATCGTGAATTTGCTGGTGGACACCTGCGCTACCAACCGCAAGCTGCTACACATCGCCGGAGACGATAAGCCTGCCGAGGTGGTACGCAGCCGGTTTATGAAGCTGAACGCCGACCATATCCGCTTTGTGTTGAAGTGCCTTGCAGAGAACAGCAACCCCATCCGAAACATGAAACAATATCTGCTTGCTTCTCTGTATAACGCACCGACTACAATGCAGCTTTCCTACCAGAACCAAACCAACCACGACTTAGCGAATCGGAGGTGATGAAAATTTCAAAGAAAGCAACCACGATAGCCATCGTCAACCAGAAAGGCGGCACCGGCAAGACCACCACCTGTGAAAATCTGGGCATCGGGCTGGCGATGGAGGGCAAAAAAGTTCTGCTGGTGGACACTGACCCGCAGGGCAGTCTTACCATCAGCATGGGCTGGCAGCAGCCGGACGAGCTGCCTGCCACATTGTCTACTCTGATGCAGAAAGCCATGAACGACCAGCCTATCCAACCCGGTGAGGGCATCCTGCACCATGCAGAGGGCGTAGACCTCATCCCTGCCAACATCGAATTGGCAGGATTGGAGGTGGCTCTGGTAAACAGCATGAACCGGGAAAAGATGCTCAAACAGGTGTTGGACGGAGCAAAACGGGAGTACGATTATATCCTGCTGGACTGTACTCCCTCCCTTGGTATGCTCACCATCAATGCACTGGCGGCGGCAGACACTGCTTTGATACCCGTACAGGCTCAATATCTTTCTGCCAAAGGTCTGGAGCAGCTTTTGCAGACAATCTGTAAGGTACACCGGCAGAAAATCAATCCGAAGCTGAAAATCGAGGGCATCCTGCTCACCATGACGGACAGCCGCACCAACTATGGAAAGCAGATCGACACTTTGATTCGTCAGGCATACGGTAGTAAAATCAAGGTGTTCGACCAGACCATTCCCCGGTCTGTTCGTGCTGCTGAAACCAGTGCCGCCGGCAAGAGCATTTTCCAGTATGACCCCAAGAGCAAGGTGGCAGAAGCCTATCAATCTCTTGCGAAGGAGGTGTTGGTGGATGCCGAAAAGCGGCTTAAACGTAGCACTGAAAGGTCTCGATGATATTTTTTCGACCGAAGAATCCCGGCAGGAAGAACAGCGGGAGCAGGTACAACAGATTCCCGTCAGCGAACTTTTCCCGTTCAAAAACCACCCGTTCAAAGTTCTGGACGATGATTCCATGACCCGGACGGTGGAAAGCATTTCGCAGTTCGGTGTGCTTGCGCCGCTGATTGCCCGCCCCAGACCAGAGGGCGGCTATGAGATCATCTCCGGGCATCGTCGGAAACACGCCGCAGAGCTTGCAAATCTGGACACCGTGCCTGTCATTGTGCGAAATATGGAGGATGATGCCGCCACGATATTGATGGTCGATTCCAATTTGCAGAGAGAACACATCCTGCCCAGCGAGCGGGCATTTGCGTACAAGATGAAGCTGGATGCAATAAAAAATCAAGGTGCTAGGTCAGATTTAACTTCGTCCCAAGTTGGGACGAAGTTGAGAGCCGATGAAAAAGTAGCAAAAGATTCAGGCGAAAGTCGCAATCAAGTCCAGCGTTTTGTGCGTCTGACGAACCTTGTCCCTGAATTGCTCGACATGGTGGACGAGAAAAAAATCTCTTTTAACCCTGCGGTAGAACTGTCCTATCTGGACGAAAAACAGCAACAGGATTTTTTAGAAGCAATGGATGCTTCCCAGAACGCACCATCTCTTTCACAAGCCATTCGGATAAAAAAGCTGGCGCAGCAGGGTGAGTTTGACTATGATGCAGTCTACAACATTATGAATGAGGAAAAGAAAAGCGAACTGGACACCGTGACCATCAAAAACGAAACCCTGCGGAAATACTTTCCACGCAATTACACGCCCCGGCAGATGGAAAGCATCATCATCAAGCTGCTCGACCAGTGGCAACTAAAAAAGCAACAGGCAAAACAGAAGAAGCAGGAAGAAGCGCGCTGATCGCAGACTGAACCAAAAGACCCAGTTCCGGGTCTTTTATTTTGCAAAAATTTTGGAGGAAACGTCTATGAACTTTACTACCACTCACATCCGTTCCGAGAAAGTCACCATTGATACTCGCATCTACACGATTCTGAACGGCAGAAAAAAGCCTGGTGAAGTCTATCTCGCTGCCATTGCCCCGGATATGGAGCTGACCATCATCACGCTGGACGAGGCTCCCGGCATCCTGCCCTGCTTTGAGGAGGATGATGCCTGCCTGAACCTTCCCAACACCTCGCTGCTGCTCTGCTACAACCCGGCGCAGGTGCTGAAGATGGGCGGAAAGCACTACCTGACCGGCCCGGTGATTCTTGTTCGCACCAACATGGACGGCGAGGTCATCTCGCTGACCATCGATGAAGTCTACCTGTTCCAGAAGTATCTGGCAAGCCACAGCATCACCCTGATGGCAGACGACCAGAAGCTTCCCTGCATCTGCATGGAGTGAGGTGTGCCATGCTGAACTTTTTTATCGGTTTCGCATTTTTTGAAGCCGGCGCTTTTTTCGGCTTCTTCGTGGCAGCTCTGTTGAACGCCGCCCATGCCTGGCAGGAGATCTCTATCAAATTCGAGGAGGACGATAATGGAACAGAACGAGAACACCTTGTCGGTGCTGAAAATTGCACCGGGACAGTATCCGCAGCAGGTCGAGATTGACAACAACCTGAAAGCCTTGCAGGAGGCGGTGGGCGGCACGATTGCTGCTGTTTACCCCTTTGCAGACCCAGTGGCTATCATCTGCAATGACGATGGTAAGCTCATGGGTCTGCCCCTGAACCGTGCTCTTCGGGATGAAAACGGAGAAATGTATGATGCCATTGCCGGAGACTTTCTAGTGGTGGGATTGGGCGAGGAGGATTTTGCATCCCTGACCCCAGAACTGGCGCAGAAGTACGAGCAGCTTTTCCATCAGCCGGAAGCCTTTCTGAAGTTGGGCAATCGTCTGCTGGTGCTGTCGGTGCCCGACGAACCTCCGACAGAAAAGCCCTGCACCAAGCCTCCGGCAGAGCATGACCGCTAAAATCCCCCTGCTGCACGGGAGGTGATGGCAGTGCAGGAAGAAATCGAACAGAAAACCTTCAATATTATGATCTCCACCACCAAGCTGTCTGCCCGGACTGTTCTCCGGGCGGTAAAAGCGGCGATTCGGTTGTACCAGTCCAAGGCATCCCAAGGCAAGCAGAGCGTCCGCACCCTTCTGCGGCAAAACCGGGGCGTTTCCAGCGTGGAGATCAGCAAGACCGGCATCCGTGGGTTGGAACGCTACGCCAAAAAGTACGGCATCGACTACGCCATCCGAAAGGACACCTCCGAGGTGCCGCCCCGGTATCTGGTCTTTTTCAAAGCCCCGGATGCAGAAGCCTTCCAATCGGCGTTCAAGGAGTATTCGGCATCCCTGCTGAACAAGGACAAACGCCCCTCGGTGCTGGCACGATTGCAGGAGCTGGTGCAGGCGGCGGCAGAACTCCCCGGCAAAGTCCGGCACAAGGAACAGGAGCGTGGGCTGTGACCACAAAAAAGCTGACAAAGCTGCTGGCGCTGTACCTGCCCTATCTTCTGCTGGGGCTGGTGGCAACCAACCTTGGTGAGGCGTGGCGGCTTGCGGAGGGCAAAGAGCTGGGCGATAAGATCATGTCCATGATGGGCACCGTTCCGCTGGCGTTTGCAAACCCTCTGCCCAGCCTGCATCCGCTTGATATTCTGGTGGGTTTGTGCTGCGGTGCAGGGTTACGGCTGGTGGTCTATCTGCGTGGCAAAAACGCCAAGAAGTACCGCCACGGCATGGAGTACGGCTCTGCCCGGTGGGGCAGTGCGAAAGACATTGAACCATTCATGGCTCCCAAGTTTTCCGACAACATCATTTTAACCAAGACAGAGCGGTTAATGATGAGCAATCGTCCACCTGACCCCAAGAACGCCCGGAACAAAAATGTGCTGGTGGTCGGCGGCTCCGGCTCTGGCAAAACGAGATTTTGGCTGAAACCGAACCTCCTGCAATGCCATAGTTCCTATGTCGTAACCGATCCGAAAGGTACAATCGTGCTTGAATGTGGGCAGGCCATGCTGAAAAATGGTTATAAGGTAAAAGTTCTGAACACCATCAATTTTAAAAAGTCCATGCACTACAACCCCTTTGCCTATGTCCACAGCGAGAAGGACATTCTAAAACTGGTCACGACCCTGATGACCAACACCAAGGGCGAGGGGTCCGGCGGCGATCCATTTTGGGAGAAAAGCGAACGTCTTTTGCTCACTGCCCTGATCGCCTATCTGCATTATGAAGCCCCGGTGGAGGAACAAAACTTCGCTACTTTGCTGGAAATGCTGAACACCATGCAGGTACTGGAGGACGACGAGGAATACCAGAACCCTGTGGACTTGCTGTTTGAGGAACTGGCAAAAAAGAAGCCCAACAGCTTTGCCGGGCGGCAGTACAAACTTTACAAGCTGGCTGCCGGAAAGACCGCAAAATCCATCCTCATTTCCTGCGGTGCCAGATTAGCCCCCTTCGACATCCAAGAGTTGCGAGACCTTACCATGTACGATGAACTGCAACTGGACACGCTGGGCGATAAGAAAACGGCGCTGTTCCTCATCATGTCGGACACGGATTCCACCTTTAATTTCCTCATCAGCATGGCCTATACGCAGCTTTTTAATCTGCTCTGTGATAAGGCGGATGACCAATACGGCGGCAAGCTGCCTGTCCATGTGCGGTGCCTGATCGACGAGTGCGCCAACATCGGGCAGATCCCCAATCTGGAAAAGCTGGTAGCCACCATCCGCAGCCGTGAGATCTCGGCCTGTCTGGTACTGCAAGCCCGTAGCCAGTTGAAAGCCATCTACAAGGACAACGCAGATACCATTGTAGGCAACATGGACAGCCAGATATTTCTGGGCGGCTCCGAACCCACCACCCTGAAAGACCTGTCCGAAATGCTGGGCAAAGAAACGATTGATGCGTTCAACACCTCGGACACCCGTGGCAACAGCCCCAGCTACGGCACTACCTTCCAGAAGATGGGGCACGAATTATTGAGCCGGGACGAGCTGGCGGTGCTGGACGGCGGCAAGTGCATTTTGCAGTTGCGTGGTGTCAGACCGTTTCTTTCGGACAAGTACGACCTGACCCAGCATCCCAACTACAAGCTGACCTCGGACTACGACCCCAAAAACACCTTTGATATTGAAAAATATCTGAACCGCAAAGAAAAAATCAATCCCAATGATGAATTTGTTGTGATTGATGCTGATTCGCTCCCGTCTGCCTAACCCGGTAGGCGGTTTTATTTTTGACCGGAGAGGTACACCAGAAAATCTACTCCGCCGCAGTTCGCGGCACAACATCTATGGTTTCGGGTGTGTACGGACGGTCTTCGATTTTTTCAAAATAAAGGAGAAACGACTATGGAATTCTTTAACTCTGCTATCGAAGTTCTTCAGACTCTGGTTGTGGCTCTGGGTGCCGGTCTCGGCGTGTGGGGTGCCATCAACCTGCTGGAAGGTTATGGTAACGACAACCCCGGCAGCAATGCTCATGTACGGTAGAGAAGCACAAAGCAAAACAAGGATAGCCAGCCCTGCCACTATTCCGAAGTCAGGGGAACGCAATAGAAAAATTCATAGCTGTATGCTATACTTAATTAGCATTTGAACATATCAAGCTGACACAGCAATCTCTTTACTTGCCGTTAATGCGCGTCTACCAATAGTCCGCACAAAGCAAGAGTAGCGTAAAGGTATAAAAATTTCAAACTTCTTTGTAACGAAATTCCGATTTCTCCGTCTAACCTATGAAGCTGAAGGAGGTGATGACAAGTATGGACTATGAAAAGCTCTATAAAGCCTACTATTTACAGGTATACTCGTATACTATTTCTCTTGCCAAAAATCGTGAGATAGCAGAGGAAATCACGCAGAACACATTCTATAAGGCTGTTTCTACAACATCACAATTCAAAGGTAAGTCAGATGAATTGACATGGCTCTGCTCCATAGCAAAAAATCTTTACCATGATGAAATGCGAAGCCGTCAGCGAGTAGCTGATGTGAGTGAAATCAATGACTTGCCATCAAATGAAAATGTTGAGAACTCAGTTGCAGATTCTGACATGGCGTTCCGCATACACCTCGTTCTTCACCGTTTGGAAGAACCATACAAAGAAGTCTTTCAGCTTCGCGTATTCGGGGAACTATCTTTTTCACAAATCGCTGCAATTTTTGGAAAAACAGAATCATGGGCGAGAGTTACTTATCATCGTGCAAAGCTAAAAATTCAAGAAAGGATGGATGAAAAGCATGAGTAAACAATGCGATATTGTTCGAGATATTCTTCCGCTGTATGTTGACGGTGCTTGCAGCGAAGCAAGCGCAGAGATGGTAAAAGAGCATTTGAACGCCTGTGCTGACTGTAACGCAATTTATCAGAAATTACTTTCTCACACGAACGAAGATGTTCTTCACGAAGAAAGCGAAAGCGTTATTATGCGCCATGAGGCAAAAGAAAAGCAGAGAGGCAGAAAAAAGATAACGATTGCTGTTCTCGTTTCCATCGCTCTTTGTATCATTGCAATTTTTACAGCTCTCTTTCTGTTACCTATAAACATTGCTTATGAGCCTGTCAAAATTGACTTCCCATTTGAGGTTGAAGATGTCGAAAGCGTTGAAATGTACCACTATGACGGAGTGCCTGCATCAGCAGAAAAGAAAGTAGTTGTTGCTGAAAATGATATAAAGACCCTGTATGATAAGTTCAAGGGCTTATCCTTAAAAGACAAAACAACTGAGGAAACTGCCGGAGTAGATGTGACCAGCTTTAGATTTAACCTCTCAGATGGAACAAGCTACGATTTGATTTACGCCTGCTATGGAGTTAAAAACGGCGAATTGAAGTCAGAAGCAGGCGGTTTTAAGTATTTCACAAGTGCGGATATTGGCTCTTATTGGAACAATTTGAATACGGAACTTGAAGCAATTCCTATCAATGAGAGTGAATTGCCGTGAGCAGATAGCAAACCCAGCCGAGCCTGTCAACGGTCAAGATGAACGGCGGAAATGCGCCGCCGTTGACAGCCCCGCCCGTCTTTGCTGTTCGGTAATCAAGAGGGCGACAGCACAAGATGCTGCCGCCCTCTGCCATTATTCAGAAAGGGGGATTTTCCATGACCGAACACGAAAAGTATCAAGAACATATCCGGCATACACACGATGCCTTTTGCAAGACTGTTATTCGCCACGCTGCCATAGACGCAGCCCGGAGCATACGGAGCCGCCGCAAGCGGGAAATCTCGCTTGAATATCTGATAGAAGAAAAACACTATCCATTCAGTACCACAGATAAATACTTTGCGGAGCAATCCGGCATGACCAGCTATCCGCTTTTCGTCTGTGGTCAGATGGTGCTTTTGGAAAGTCCAGAGCTTGCCGCAGCCCTGTCCGCACTATCACAGATGGAACAGGAAATCATTTTCTTGTACTACTTCCAACGATTGACGCATAGGGAGATTGGACGGAGATATGGACGGGCTGGCAACACAACCGGGCGGCGTATTCAGATGATTTTACGGCGGCTACGGGCAGAGTTGGAGGGTTTGTCCTATGAGCCAGCTACTTCCCTATGAGACAATCGTTAAGGCAAGCGAGGGCGACCCGGAAGCTGTTGCCGCCGTCCTATCCCATTATGCGGGATATATCCGTTCTTGTGCGAAAATGGACGGACAGATTAACACGGATATGCAGGAGCATATCGTCAGGCAACTGATAGAAAGCCTGTTGAAGTTCCGCTTTGACCGCTAAACAGAAAAGTTGTATAATTAGAGCCTGACAAATTAAACTTCAATGAGGGTAGAGCAAATGGAACAGATTATCAATTATAGAGACATACCCACAGATAAAAGGATTGACATATTAAATGCTCTTGAGCGAATAGGTTTTTTTCCGGCATACGGCGGCGTGAAAACAATGCAGCAAATTATGGAAAAGTCAGTTCCAGGTTCAGGCCCACAATTCTATTTCGTTTTCCGTGAAAATGAGTTGATAGGGTACAATTTTCTCATTGGGGACACTAAGAAATATAAAGCGTTCCCATGGCTTGCTATTAGCAATATGGATGAGCAGAAGTTGACTGTTTGTGAAGAAATGATGAAAATACAAATTGCCTTTTTTGAAGAACTCGGAATGCAAAAGATAGCAGATCATTGCGTTAGGATTATGGAAGATTACAGAAAAGGAATTGGAAAGCAGAAAGAAAGCGATTGCAGATAAATTCCATTTGAAAAACGGCTGACAATTTAATACCGCCGCCCATCACAGCGGCAGATAAGCAGTAAATCTTGAAAAGGTTTACTGCTTTTTTTGCGCCCATTTTCAAAAATCTTTGGCAAACCACACCGCCGGATTGTTGTAGGGAGCAGACAGGGAAAACAAAAAAATTTCCGCTGCGTTTGCCAAAACGACCCCTTTTCACCGTTGTAGTGGTGAACAGCGGGCAGAACACGCCGCCGCAATCGCTATATTGGTGGAGCAAGCCAGTATATCCGCAAACCAGAGCCGCCGAGGAAAGCGGTAGTTTTTTAGAGCAAGATTCTACCACGGTGCCAAAATCCGCATATCTGCGGTTTTGCCCCCTTTGGTAAATCTTGTTGGGGAGTGCCTTCCCCAAACCCTGCTCATGCGCCCTGTCGGGCGAGAAAGGAGGTCAACGCTTGAAGAAAAAATACAACACGCCCCACCGCTGCCATGTGGTCAAAACCCGCATGACCGAGGAAGAATACGCCGACTTTACCGAGCGGCTGAAACACTATGACATGAGCCAAGCCGAATTTATCCGGCAAGCCATTACACGGGCGACCATTCGCCCCATCGTTACCGTTTCCCCGGTCAATGATGAACTGTTGTCCGCCGTTGGCAGGCTGACCGCCGAATATGGAAAAATCGGTGGCAACCTCAATCAGATTGCCCGCGCCCTCAACGAGTACGGCACACCATACAACGCCCTGTCCGTTGAAGTCCGCGCCGCCATTTCTGACCTTGCTGCCTTGAAGTTTGAAGTCCTGCGAAAGGTAGGTGACGCTGTTGGCAACATTCAAACATATCAGCTCTAAAAATGCGGACTATGGCGCAGCCGAGCAGTACCTCACCTTTGAACATGACGAGTTTACCATGAAGCCCACCCTTGATGAAAACGGGCGGCTCATGCTCAGGGAGGACTATCGAATAGCCACGCTGAACTGCGGCGACGAGGATTTTGCCGTTGCCTGTATGCGCTCCAATCTCCGCTATGGGAAGAACCAGAAGCGGGAAGATGTAAAAAGCCACCACTACATTATCAGCTTTGACCCACGGGACGCGGTGGACAACGGTTTGACCGTAGACCGGGCGCAGGCGTTGGGCGAGGAATTTTGCCGGAAGCAGTTTCCCGGACACCAAGCCATTGTCTGCGCCCACCCGGACGGACACAACCACAGCGGCAATATCCATGTGCATATCGTTATCAATTCTCTGCGGATAGCCGAAGTTCCATTCTTGCCCTATATGGACAGACCGGCAGACACCCGCGCCGGGTGCAAACACCGCTGCACAGACGCGGCGATGGAATACTTCAAAGCCGAAGTCATGGAGCTGTGCCACCGGGAAAATCTCTATCAAATCGACCTTTTGCATGGCAGCAAAAGCTGCATTACCGAGCGTGAGTATTGGGCGCAGCGGAAAGGGCAGGTAAAGCTGGACAAGGAAGCTGCCGCCTTGCCAGCCGAGGAGCAGCCAGCCAAGCCCACGAAGTTTGAAACAGACAAGGAAAAATTACGGCAGGCCATACGCACCGCGCTGTCCTCTGCCGCAAGCTATGGCGAGTTCGCCGCCGTTCTCTTGCAACAGGGCGTGACTGTCAAGGAGAGCCGAGGGCGGCTATCCTACCTCACGCCGGACAGGACAAAGCCCATTACCGACCGCAAGCTGGGAGATGATTTTGACCGCGCTGCCGTTCTTGCCCTTTTGGAACAGAACGCCCACAGAGCCGCCGAGCAGACCGCAACCGTACCCGAATACCCCCGCAACATAAGGGAGCGTTTGCAGGGCAAAAAAGCTGTCCAAACCACCCCGGAAAAGGACGGTATTCAGCGCATGGTTGACCGGGCAGCGAAGCGAGCGGAGGGAAAGGGTGCGGGCTATGATTGCTGGGCGGCAGTCCACAATCTGAAACAAATGGCGGCTACCGTTGCCGCCTACGGGCAGTACGGCTATTCGCCGGAGGAGCTGGACGCAGCCCTTGTATCCGCCAATGCGGATTTACAGGACAGCACCGCCAAGCTGAAAGCCCTGGACGCTGCTATCCGGGAGAAAAAGGAACTTCAGACACAGGTGCTTGCCTATGCCAAGACCAAGCCTGCCCGTGACGGTCTGAAAGCGCAGAAAACGGAAAAAGCCCGCAGCGCCTACCGGGAACGGCACGAAGGCGATTTTATCATAGCGGACGCAGCCACCCGTTATTTTCGGGCGCATGGCGTTTCCAAGCTGCCAAGCCATAAAGCCCTGCAAGCGGAAATCGAGCAGCTTACCGCCGAAAAGAACGCCCATTACAACGAATACCGGGAGAAAAAAGCCCGTGTCAAGGAGCTGCATACCGTGAAAAGCAATCTTTCTCAAATCCTTCAAGGCGAGAAAGACAGAGAGAAAAAGCACGAACATGAGCGTTAAAAACCGCCCCGAAACGATACCAAAACGGGGATATGCCCTGCACCCTATCTGCAATACTGCCCACCTTTGAAACGGGGCGCACAGCGCAGGAAATCCCCGAAAATGACACCGAGAAACTACATTTTTACCGACCTATCCGCTTATACCAGCGGAAACGGCAGAAAGGAGCGAGAAATGCCACGCATGAGCAAAAAGCGGCGGTTGGAATGGAGCTTTTTCCTCAACCACCGAAACCGTATTACCTACAATGACCTTTGCCGGGGCTGCACACACGGCTGCAAGCAGAGCTTCCGGGCGATTATCGTCCTCTGCCCCCGGTATTTCTCTAAGAGATGGAAACACAGGGAGGACACCGCCAATGGCAGATAACCGCAAATATTACTACCTCAAACTGAAAGAAAACTTCTTCGACAGCGATTCCATTGTGCTGTTGGAGGACATGAAAGACGGGATTTTGTATTCCAATATCCTCTTGAAGCTGTACTTAAAATCGCTGAAAAATGGCGGCAGATTGCAGCTTGACGAGCATATCCCCTATACCGCCCAGATGATAGCCACGCTGACCCGTCACCAAATCGGGACGGTGGAACGGGCATTAGCCATCTTCCAGCAGTTAGGGCTTGTGGAGCAGCTTGACTGCGGGCTGCTTTATATGACCGACATCGAGCTGATGATCGGTCAATCCTCTACCGAAGCGGAACGGAAACGCGCCGCAAGGCTTGAAAATAAGGCACTTTTGCCGCCGCGGACAAATGGCGGACATTTGTCCGACATTCGTCCACCAGAGATAGAGATAAAGAAAGAGATAGATATAGAGTTAGAAAAAGAGGGAGAGTTAAAGGGACAAGCCCTCGCCCGCAGCTATGGCAGATATGAGAATGTATTTCTGACTGATACGGAGCTTTCCGAACTGCAAGCGGAGCTGCCCGAAAAATGGGCGTACTACATTGAGCGGCTTTCCGGCTATATCGCGTCCACGGGCAAGAAATATAAAAACCACGCCGCCACTATCCGCAGATGGGCGGCAGACGATACCGCAAAGGCTGCCCCGAAAAAGGGCATACCCGAATACACCTGCAAGGAGGGCGAGAGCTTATGAGTAATCTGTTTACAGAACGAGTTTTGAATATGGCGGCTGTTACCCCACAGCCGGAGGACTACACGGGCGAGGACGGACTGCTTTACTGCTTTACTGCGGCAAGTGTCACACTCCGAAAGAAGCCTACTTCCCGGAAAAGCAAGCCGCCCTGTTTGGGCGTGACCGCCACCCGGCAGAATGTGACTGCCAGAAAGCCCAGCGTTTGGAGCGTGAAGCCGCCGAACAGCGCAGAAAGCACCTTGACACCGTGGAGGACTTGAAACGCCGGGGATTTACCAATCCTACCATGCAGGAATGGACTTTCGCCAACGACAACGGGAAATGCCCGCAAATGGAGATTGCACACTTCTATGTGGAGCATTGGGAAATCATGCGCGAGGAAAATATCGGCTATCTGCTATGGGGCAAGGTCGGCACAGGAAAAAGCTATTTTGCCGGGTGTATCGCTAATGCCCTCATGGAGCAGGAAGTCGCTGTCCGCATGACGAACTTCTCTGCGATTTTGAATGACCTGACCGCCAGCTTTGAGGGGCGCAACGAGTATATCGAGCGTCTTTGCCGTTTTCCTCTGCTTATCATTGATGATTTTGGAATGGAGCGCGGCACAGAGTACGGTTTAGAACAGGTCTACAATGTGATTGACAGCCGCTACCGCAGCCGCAAGCCCTTAATCGTTACCACCAATCTGACATTGGACAGCCTGCAAAATCCGCTGGACACCGCTCATGCCCGGATTTATGACCGCCTTTTGGAAATGTGCGCCCCTATCCTCTTTACGGGAGAGAACTTCCGCCGTGAAACGGCGCAAGCCAAGCTGAACAGACTAAAAGAATTGATGAAATGAAAGGAGTTGCCTATGGCAGAGAACAAGCAGAACACCACCCCGGAACGCCGCCCGGACTGCGTGACAGAGATCCGCATGGGCAACACCGTCCTTGTCGTTTCCGGCTTTTTCAAAAAAGATACCACCGACACAGCAGCCGATAAGATGATGAAAGTGCTGGAGGCGGAAGCCGCCGCAGGACACAAAGCCCAGCTTTCGCCCTAACGCTACAAGCCGCACAGAAAAATCGTCATTTTACCGGGCGGTAAAGAAGCAGAAGCCGCTATACAGACAGCCGCCCCATGTGGTATAATCGAAATACGGAATAGTGGGGCTGGCTGTCGGAAACGGAGGATTTTATGTTAAGACAGACCACCCAGAAAATCACTGCCCTTTATCCAAGACTATCCCATGAGGACGAGCTGCAAGGCGAAAGTAATTCCATTTCCAACCAGAAGCGTATCCTTGAAACCTACGCAAAGCAGAACGGCTTTTCCAATCTGCGCTGGTACACGGACGATGGCTATTCTGGTGCGAACTTCCAAAGACCGGGCTTTCAATCCATGCTTGCGGACATTGAAGCCGGGAAAGTGGCTACCGTTATCGTAAAGGATATGTCACGGTTAGGGCGAAACTACCTGCAGGTGGGAATGTATACCGAGATGATTTTCCCACAAAAAGGCGTCCGCTTTATCGCCATCAACGATGGAGTAGACAGCGCACAGGGCGACAATGATTTTGCCCCTCTGCGGAACATTTTCAACGAATGGCTGGTGAGAGATACGAGTAAGAAAATCAAAGCTGTAAAACGGTCAAAAGGCATGAGCGGCAAGCCTGTTACGAGCAAACCCGTGTACGGCTACCTCATGGACGAGGACGAAAACTTCATCATTGACGAGGAAGCCGCACCCGTGGTCAAGCAGATATACCGTCTGTGCCTTGCCGGGAACGGTCCGACCAAGATAGCCCGTATGCTGACCGAGCAGGAAATCCCAACGCCGGGAACGCTGGAATACCGCAGGACGGGCAGCACACGCCGCTATCACCCCGGCTATGAGTGCAAATGGGCGACAAATACCGTGGTGCATATCCTTGAAAACCGGGAGTACATGGGCTGTTTGGTGAACTTCAAGACGGAGAAACCGTCCTACAAGACCAAGCACAGCATAGAAAATCCCATTGAGAAACAGGCAATTTTCGAGAACCACCATGAGCCTATCATCGACACCCAGACATGGGAGCGTGTGCAGGAATTACGCAAACAGCGCAAGCGTCCGAACCGCTATGATGAAGTGGGCTTGTTCTCTGGTATGCTCTTTTGCGCGGACTGCGGCAGCGTCATGTATCAGCAGCGTTACCAGACCGATAAGCGGAAACAGGACTGCTATATCTGCGGGAACTACAAGAAGCGCACCCATGACTGCACCGCACATTTTATCCGCACCGACCTTTTGACTGCAGGCGTTCTCTCCAATCTACGGAAAGTGACGAGCTATGCGGCAAAGCATGAAGCCCGGTTTATGAAGCTGCTGATCGAGCAGAACGAGGACGGCGGCAAACGCCGGAACGCCGCCAAGAAAAAGGAACTGGAAGCTGCCGAAAAGCGTATCGGTGAACTTTCCGCTATTTTCAAGCGGCTGTATGAGGACAGCGTAAGCGGTCGCATTTCTGACGAGCGTTTCACGGAGCTTTCGGCAGACTATGAAGCCGAACAGCAGGAATTGAAAGAGCGTGTTGCCAGAATACAGGCGGAGCTTTCCAAAGCACAGGAAGCTACCGTAAACGCAGAAAAGTTTATGAACATTGTCCGCAAGCATATGAACTTTGAAGAACTGACCCACACCCTCTTGCGTGAGTTTGTAGAGAAAATCGTTGTGCATGAGTGCAGCTACGATGAAAACGGCACACGCAGACAGGATATTGAGATTTACTATTCTTTCGTCGGCAAAGTGGACTTGCCCGAATGACCGCCCGCCCTATTCGATACCAGAGCTGAGTATCGGATAGGAAAGGCAAAATTTTTACACTTCTATTACTTCTTTATCACACATAAGCAAAGAGTCAGGGCATGAAGCAGTTCATGGCTAATTAAAGGTAACAAAAAGAAAGGAAAAGCACAATCCAGACGGTATCAGCGGCAGGCTACAAGAATAAATTGTGATTTCACAAGAT
>ENA-OWYM01000157-OWYM01000157.1-human-gut-metagenome-genome-assembly--contig:-NODE-157-length-15002-cov-7.291430_pt1 | contig 15002 bp, 10 predicted proteins | sample MGYA00249748_ERZ652082 | MGnify/ENA primary metagenome ERZ652082 (study PRJEB26925, sample SAMN05827187) | human gut metagenome | biome: ENVO:2100002; feature: ENVO:00000062; material: ENVO:00002003...
ATACGAGATACTGATCGGTCTCGTGGGCTCGGAGATGTGTATAAGAGACAGGGGCGTCAGGAGCGGCCTGCCCACGGCGGCACTGCTGGGCGTCCTGATGCGGCTCGAGCTTTCCGGCAGGGTGACCTGCCTGCCGGGCAAACGGTATATTCTGCGCTGAGGACGCGCAATTTAAAGAGAGCAAACCTCTCAGTCCGCCAAGGCCGGGCTTCGCCTCTGCCCGCGCGGCAGCGGCTGATGAGGATCTATATATAGGAGTAAAGTGTAATGGCAAAACTCGTGATCGTGGAGTCGCCTGCCAAGGCGAAGACCATCGGCAAATATCTGGGCAATGACTATGAGGTTACGGCCAGCATGGGCCATATCCGCGACTTGCCCGCCTCCCAGCTGGGCATCGATGTCGAGCATGACTATACGCCGCAGTACATCAGCATCAAGGGCAAGGAAAAGCTCATCAAGGAGCTGAAGAGCAAGGCCAAACACGCCGACGGCGTGATCCTTGCGACCGACCCGGACCGCGAAGGCGAAGCCATCAGCTGGCATCTGGCCAACATCCTCGGCCTTGACCCCCACGCCCCCAACCGCGTGACCTTCGATGAGATCACCAAGAAGGGCGTCAAGGAGGGCATGGCCCACCCCCGCGCCATCGACGAAGACCTCTTCAACGCCCAGCAGGCCCGCCGTGTGCTGGACCGTCTCGTGGGCTACAAGCTCAGCCCCTTCCTCTGGCGGAAGGTGCGCCGGGGCCTGTCGGCGGGCCGTGTCCAGAGCGTAGCCGTCCGCCTTATCGACGACCGCGAGAAGGAGATCGAGGCCTTCAAGCCCGAGGAATACTGGAATGTGGACGCCACGCTGGGCGTGGGCCACAAGAGTTTCACCGCCCGGCTGGCCTCCGACGCCAAGGGCAAAAAGCTCCTGCCCCGCACCGAGGCCGAGGCCCGCGCCATCGAGCAGGGCCTCGAGGGGGCCGAGTACACCGTGACCGAGCTGAAGAAGGGCAAGCGCGCAAAGCAGCCCACCCCGGCCTTCATCACCAGTACGTTGCAGCAGGAGGCCTCCCGCCGTCTGGGCTTCACGGCCACCCGCACCATGCGGGCCGCCCAGACCCTCTACGAAGGCGTGGACATCGCGGGCCACGGCACCATGGGCCTCATCACCTATATGCGTACCGACAGCCTCCGCATCTCGGATGAGGCCGTCGCCGCCGCCAAGGAGTATATCGCCGGGGCCTACGGCGAGAGCTACATCTGCCCCTACAAGCGCACTTGGAAGACTAAGAGCGCCACGGCAGCGCAGGATGCCCACGAGGCCATCCGCCCCTCTGTGCCGGGCCTGACCCCCGATGAAGTGGACAAGAGCATCAGCGGCGACACCGCCAAGCTCTACCGGATGATCTGGAGCCGCTTCATGGCCAGCCAGATGGCCGACTGCCAACAGGACACCGTCTCCGTCACCGTCACCGCCGGGGGCTACCGCTTCAAGGCCAGTGGCTACACCGTCACCTTCGACGGCTTTACCGTTCTCTACGAGGAGGCCACCGACGAAAAGGAGAAGAAGGAGACCAGCCTGCCCCCTCTCGAGGAGGGTCAGGTGCTCAAACTGCGGGAGCTGAAGAGCGAGCAGAAGTTCACCCAGCCCCCCGCCCGCTATACCGAAGCCACCCTCATCAAGGCGCTGGAAGAGAACGGCATCGGCCGCCCCTCTACCTACGCCCCCATCATCACCACCATCATCGACCGCGGCTATGTGGAGCGGGAGCAGAAGAAGCTCAAGCCCACCCTGCTGGGCCGTGCCGTGGACGGCCTGATGCTGGAGCAGTTCCCCCACATCGTGGACGTGGACTTCTCCGCGGAGATGGAAAAGAACCTTGATAAGGTGGAGAGCGGCAAGGCCGACTGGCACAAGACGGTGGACGACTTCTACAAGGGCTTCGCCGCCAGCCTCGAGCAGGCCGAGAAGAACATGGAGGGCAAGAAGGTCAAGGTGCCCGATGAACCGTCCAGCGAGGTCTGCGACCTCTGCGGACGCCCCATGGTCATCAAGGTGGGCAAGTTCGGCAAGTTCCTTGCCTGCAGCGGCTTCCCCGAGTGCCGGGGCACCAAGCGCCTCGTGAAGGATACCGGCGGCATCTGCCCCAAGTGCGGCAAGGGCCGTATGCTGGAGCGCAAGAGCGCCAAGGGCCGCATCTACTACGGCTGCGAGCGCTACCCCGACTGCGACTTCATGACCTGGGATATGCCGGTGCCCACCAAGTGTGAGAAGTGCGGCTCCACCCTCTTCCGCAAGGGCTCCAAGCTCTACTGCGCAAAAGAGGGCTGCGGCTTCGAGATGCCGGTGCCGAAAAAGGGCGATTAAGAGTGAACCTCTCAGTCTGCTTCGCAGACAGCTCCCCTATCGAGGGGAGCCTTTGGCAGTGCGGGAAAGTCTTCGCTGACTGCCTTGAGCTTGAAGTGAGATAAAAGGGATATTAAATGAGCAACTATAAAGTTACCGTATTAGGCGCCGGTCTGGCGGGCTGCGAAGCGGCCCTCTGGCTGGCGGGCCGGGGCGTGCAGGTGGAGCTTTACGAGCAGAAGCCCGCACACTTCTCCCCGGCCCACAAGAGCGAGGGTTTCGCGGAGCTGATCTGCTCCAACAGCCTCAAGGCCGAGCGGCTGGACTCCGCCTCCGGCCTGCTGAAGGAGGAGATGCGCCGGATGGGCAGCCAGCTCCTGAATGCCGCCGAGACGGCCCGCGTGGCCGCTGGCGGTGCGCTGGCGGTAGACCGCGACACCTTCAGCGCCGAAGTCACCCGGATGGTGGAGGAATGCCCGGGCATCACCGTCCACCGCGAGCGGGTGGAGCACATTGATGAGAGCGCCCCTGTCCTCGTGGCCACCGGCCCACTGACCGACGGCGCGCTGGCGGACGAGATCGGACGCCTCACCGGAGATGAGCGCCTCCACTTCTATGACGCTGTGGCCCCCATCGTGACGGCGGAGAGCCTCGACTACGAGAAGGTCTTTGCCGCCTCCCGGTACGACCGGGGCGAGGCCGACTACCTCAACTGCCCCTTCAATAAGGCCGAGTACGAGGCCTTCCACGCCGCGCTGGCCTCTGCCGAGCGCGCTCCCCTCCACGATTTTGATGCAGGGGCAGAGCAGGGCGCACAGCCCGACCCCGACGCCCACGGCAAGAAGGCCGACACCGTCACGGTCTATGAGGGCTGTATGCCCATCGAGATCATGGCGGCGCGGGGCGCGGACACCATGCGGTTCGGCCCGCTGCGCCCGGTGGGCCTCATCGACCCCCGCACGGGCCACCGCCCGTGGGCCAACGTCCAGCTCCGGGCTGAAAATAAGGAGCGGACGCTGTATAATATCGTGGGCTTCCAGACCAACCTAAAATGGGGGGAGCAGAAGCGGGTGTTCAGCATGATCCCCGGCCTCGAGAACGCCGAGTTCGTCCGGTACGGCGTCATGCACCGCAACACCTTCCTCGACGCGCCCCGGGTGCTGAGCACCGGCCTGTACCTCAAGGAGCACCCCAATGTCTTCTTCGCGGGCCAGATCACCGGCTTTGAGGGTTATATGGAGAGCGCGGCCTGCGGCCTGCTGGCGGCCCGCAGCCTCTACGCCCGTCTGGAGGGGAAAGAGCTGCCCGCGCCGCCCATCGATACCATGTGCGGCGCGCTCATCCAGTACCTCACCACCGAGAACAAGCATTTCCAGCCGATGGGCGCGAACATGGGCATCCTGCCCCCGCTGCCTGCCGAGACCCGCCCGCGGGACAAGCGCCTGCGTTACATGGCCGTGGCCGAACGCGCCGTGGCCAGCTTCCAGCAGTGGCTGGATGCGAACAATTTCTGAACGGGCAGCGGGCTTGCCCTCTCAGGAGCGCTCCCATAGAGCGCTGGCCCGGAAGGACCTCTCAGGCGCTTCGCGCCAGCTCCCCTTAAAAGGGGAGCCAAAAGCCTCTCCCTTTGGGAGAGGTGGCATTGCGAAGCAATGACGGAGAGGGCAAGGACGCTGACAGAAAGGATGAAACCTATGAAGATCATCGTGGATATGATGGGCGGCGACAACGCCCCGCTGGCTGTGCTGGAGGGCGCAGCCGCAGCTGTCAAGGAGTATGGCGTCCAGCTCATCGGCGTGGGCGATGAGGCCCTTGTCCGCAAGACTGCTGCGGACAACAACATCCCGCTGGACGGCATCGAGCTGGTCAACTGCACCGAGGTCATCGAGATGTGCGATGAGCCGGCCAGGGCCATCCGCACCAAGAAGGACTCCTCCATCGTCGTGGGCCTGAACCTGCTGAAGGAGGGCAGGGGCGACGCATTCGTCTCGGCCGGCAGCACCGGCGCACTCCATGTGGGCGCAAGCCTTATCGTCCGCACCCTGCGGGGCATCAAGCGCCCGGCGCTGGCCACCATGGTGCCTGCCAAGAATAAGGCCTATCTGCTGCTGGACTGCGGCGCGAATGTGGAGTGCCGCCCCGAGATGCTGGCTGCCTTCGCCGTCATGGGCAGCTGCTATGTGAACAAGGTGGAGGGCCGCACCTCCCCCAGCGTGGCGCTGGCCAACAACGGCGCGGAGGAGAGCAAGGGCACGCCCATGCTCAAGGAGGCCCACCAGCTCCTCAAGACCACCCCGGGCATCCGCTTCGTGGGCAACATCGAGCCGCGGGACGTGCCGAACGGCGACGTGGACGTCGTCGTCTGCGACGGCTTTACCGGCAACGTCATCCTCAAGCTCACCGAGGGCGTGGCCAAGATGCTGCTGGGGATGCTGAAGGAGATGTTCCTGAAAAATCTGGGCGGAAAGCTGGCTTTCCTGCTGCTGAAGAACAGCGTGTCCGGCCTCAAGCATCAGATGGACAGCGAGGAGTACGGCGGCGCACCCTTCCTCGGCGCAAAGCAGCCGGTCATCAAGGCCCACGGCTCCTCCAAGGCCAAGGGCATCAAGAACGCCATCCGGCAGGCAAAGATCTGCGTGGAAAACGACCTGTGCGGCACCATGCAGACTGCGCTGGATGAGCTGAATACTGCGAAGGAATAAGGAAATCAAGGGAGTTAAAAAGACATGAGCCATCCGTTGGAAACTATCATTGGCTACAAGTTCAAGCACCCGGAGCTGCTGGAAACGGCGCTCACCCACACCAGCTACGCCAACGAGACCCGCCCTCCGGTCAAGCACAATGAGCGTCTGGAATTTCTGGGCGACAGCGTGCTTCAGATCGTTTCGGCAGACTACCTCTTCCATGCCTACGCCGACCGTCCCGAGGGCGACCTGACCCGCATCCGTGCCAGCCTCGTCAGCGAGGGGGCGCTGTTCCAGTTTGCGCAGGAGATCCATCTGGGCGACTACCTGCGTCTGGGCCGCGGCGAGGAGCGCTGCGGCGGACGCACCCGCCCCAGCGTCGTGTCGGACGCCTTCGAGGCTGTCATTGCTGCCCTCTATCTTGACGGCGGCATGGAGGTGGCCAAGGGCTTCATCCTGCCCTTCATCACCGAGGGCAAGCACGCCGAGGCCGACTACAAGACCCGTCTGCAGGAGATCGTCCAGCAGAACCCCGAAGAGAAACTGAGCTATGTGGTGGAGCAGGAGACCGGCCCCGACCATGACAAGCACTTCGTGGTGGCGGTCCGGTTCAACTCGGACTGCATCGCCCGGGGCGAGGGCCGCAGCAAGAAGATGGCAGAGCAGCACGCTGCCCGGGAGGCCCTGAAGCTGCTGGGCGTCATTAAGGAAAAGTAAAATGGTGTTCAAGGAACTGGAGATCCAAGGCTTCAAGAGCTTTCCGGACAAGGTCCGGATACGGTTCGACGAGGGCGTCACCGGCGTCGTCGGCCCCAACGGCTCGGGCAAGTCGAACCTGTCGGACGCGGTGCGGTGGGTGCTGGGCGAGACCAGCTCCCGCCAGCTTCGCGCTGCCGGCAAGATGGAGGACGTCATCTTTGGCGGTACCCGCCGCCGGGGGGCCATGGGCTTTGCCATGGTGCGTCTGACACTGGACAACAGCGCCCACACGCTGGACATCGACGCCGATGAGGCCGTCATCGGCCGCAAATACTACCGCTCCGGCGAGAGCGAATACACCATCAACGGTCAGGTCTGCCGCCTCAAAGACATCTACGAGCTGCTGCTGGATACCGGCATCGGCCGGGATGGCTACTCTGTCATCGGGCAGGGCCGCATCGCGGAGATCGTCGCCGCAAAGAGCAGCGAGCGCCGCGAGATCTTCGAGGAGGCCTGCGGCATCGCCAAGTACCGCTACCGCAGGAACGAGGCCGAGCGCCGTCTGGCCGCAGCGGCCGAGAACCTCGAGCGTCTGCGGGACATCCTCGGCGAGCTGGAGGCCCGGGTCGGCCCGCTGGAAAAAGAGAGCGAAAAGGCCCAGCACTTCCTCGAGTTGAGCGCCCGGCGCAAGACGCTGGAAGTTACCCTCTGGACCGACGGCGTCCACCGCGCCCGGGAGGCCGTCCGCCGTCAGGTGCGGGACTATGAGACCGCGCAGGCCGACTATGAGCGGTTCGACCGGGAGGCCAAGGCCGCCGAAGCCGAGGCTGAGAAGATCCGTATGCAGGCACAGCAGCTGACCATCGCCGTCGAGCGCCTGAATGGGGATATTCGCAGCATCACCGAAGAACTGAACGGCAGCGACAGCCGCATCGCCGTGCTGGAAAACGACATCGCCCGCAACGAGGAGAGCGCCGCCGCTTTACAGGCGGACATCGCCGCCGGGGAGCAGGACAGCACCGAGGCCGCCGCCGCGCTGGAACGCCACCGCGCCGTGGCCCGGTCGATGGCGGCAGCAGGGGAGAAGCTGGCCGCAGAGCTGGCCGAGCTGGATGCAGAGCTTCTGCAGCTGACCAGCGAAAACAACGCCAGCGGTGTCCGCCGGGACACCCTGCGGGCAGAGGTGGCCGACCTGACTGCCAAGCGCACTGAGGCACAGGTGGCGAAAGCCGCTGCCGAGGCCGCCGCTGAGGCGGCGCAGCAGCAGCTGCCCACTCTCGCCGAGAACGCTGAGGCCCTCGAGGCCCAGCGGGATGAAGCAAAGCAGGACCTCGCCGATACCATCCAGTACCGGAAGCTGCTGGACGAGAACGAAAAGCAGCTGGCCAACGTCAGGGCGGGCCTCAGCCTCAAGCTCAAGGGCCGGAAAGCCGCCCTCAGCGAGGCTGATGCCGCCGAGCAGAAGCTGGGCCGGGAGCTGGATGCCGCCCGCCAGCGCCTCGGCGTGCTGAAAGAGCTGGAAAAGAACATGGACGGCTACCAGAACTCGGTCAAGACCGTTATGCGCGCCGCCTCGGCCCGCCGCCTGCGGGGCATCATCGGGCCGGTGTCGTCCATCCTCAGCGTCGAGCCGGGCCGGGAAGTGGCCATCGAGACGGCGCTGGGCGGCGCTTTGCAGAACATCGTGGTGGAGAACGAAGCCGCCGCCAAGGCTGGCATCGCCCTCCTCCGCAGCGAGAATGCGGGCCGCGCCACCTTTCTGCCGCTGGATACCGTCCAGCCCGGCTTTTTCCGGGGAAACCTCTCCGGCTCGGCCCGGCTGGCCTCCACCCTCGTGAAGGCAGACCCCCGCTACGCCAACATCGTGTCGAACCTGCTGGGACGCATCGTGGTGGTGGACGACATCAACGAAGCCTCCCGGGTGGCCCGGGAGCTGGGTTACCACAACAAGGTGGTGACGCTGGATGGTCAGGTCATCAACGCAGGCGGCAGCTTCACCGGCGGCAGTGTCCAGCGGTCGGCGGGCCTGTTCACCCGCAGGCAGGAGATGGAAGAGCTGCGGGTCAAGGCCGCTAAGCTCCAGAAGGACTGCCTCGCGGCACAGGAGCGCACCGACGAGCTGAAGACGCAGACCGATGCGCTGGCCGCAGAGCTGACCGCCGCCGAGAGCGAGATCATCACTACCGCCAATGACCGCGTCCGCGCCGAGGCCGAGCAGAAACGGCTTGAGGCGGCTGTGACGCAGTCGGAAGCTGCTCTTGCAGGCCGTCAGGACGAGATGGAGCGGTGGAAGGCCCAGCTGGAAGCCGCCCGCGCCCGGGCCGACGAGGCAGAGAAGCAGGAAGCGGCCTTCGCCGCCGACATCGATGCCCGTACGGCAGAGCTGGAACGCATCGCCGAGGGCGACGACGCCTTCCTTGCCCGGCAGCGGAGCCTCGCCGAGCGGCTGAGTGCCAAGCGGATGGAGCAGCTGGCCCGCCAGAAGGACGCCGAGCTGGCCCGCAGCCAGATCGAGGCGCTGGAAAAGCAGGCCAAGGACGCCGAGAGCCGCCGCGCTGCGCTGGAAGAGAGCCTCACCGCCCTTGCTGCCCGCAGCGGGGCTTGTCAGGAGGAGATCGAAGCCATCCGGCGGGCCAAGGTGGACAGCACCGGACTCATCGCCGAGAAGGAGGCGGAGATCCGTGCCGCCACCGAGAAGCGGCTGCTCTGTCAGAAGAGCGAGACCGAGGCGCTGGCCAAGGGCCGTGCCGCCTCCGACGAGCGGGAAGAGATGGGCCGGGAGATGGCCCGTCTGGCCGAGCGGAAGGCCGCCGCCGAGAGCGAATACGACCAGATGGCCGCAAAGCTCTGGGACGAGTACCAGCTGACCCTCTCGCAGGCCGAGGCGCTCTGTGTGGAGTTCGAGAACATCAACGCCCTCCGGGCACAGGTGGCCGACCTGCGCGGAAAGATCCGCGCACTGGGCAGCGTCAACGTCAGCGCCATCGAGGAATATCAGGAGGTCAAAGCCCGCTACGATGCCCTCCGGGCACAGGTGGAGGACGTTGAGGGCAGCAAAAACGAGCTGACCCGGATGATAAACGGTCTGTCGAACCAGATGAGGGACATCTTCACCGACAGCTTCCGTGCCATCAACGAGAACTTCGGGCGGGTCTTCACGGAGCTGTTCGGCGGCGGCGAGGCCAGCCTCGTCCTCGAGGACGAGAGCGATGTGCTCGCCTGCGGCATCGGCATCCGGGTGGCCCCGCCGGGCAAGGTCATCAAGAATCTGGAGGCGCTGTCCGGCGGCGAGCAGGCGCTGGTGGCCATCAGCATCTACTTCGCCATCCTTGCCGTCAACCCTGCGCCCTTCTGCATCCTCGATGAGATCGAAGCCGCGCTGGACGACGCCAACGTCGTCCGCTTTGCCCAGTATCTCCGCCGGGTGAGCGACAAGACCCAGTTCATCGTCATCACCCACCGCCGCGGCACGATGGAGGCCGCCAATGTCCTCTACGGCGTCACCATGCAGGAGGACGGCGTCTCCAAGCTGCTCAAGCTCGACCTTGAACAGGTTGACGCGGAGATGGTTTCGTAGGTATAATAAGACGTAAATCAAACCTCTCCGTCACAGCTGGCGGGCGCAAGCCCGTCTGAGAGGTTGTACGAAGGGGTAAGTTGAAAAAGAGAATAAAACCTGAAAAAGGAGAGAACCAATGGGACTCTTTGGATTTGGCAAAAAAGAAAAGGACAAAATGAAGGATGGCCTCGAAAAGACCCGCACGGGCTTTTGGGGCAGCATCATGAACACCCTCACCGGCAGCAAGATCGACGACGACCTTTACGATGAGCTGGAAGAGCAGCTCATCCTCGCCGACGTGGGCGGCGATGTGGCCATCAAGCTGGTGGATGCGCTCCGCGACCGGGTGCAGGAAAAGGGCCTCAAGACCGGCGAACAGGCGGCCGACGCTCTGCGCGGCCTCATCGCCGATGAGATGCGCCCGGAGGCCGAGATGGCGCTGGACGGCCACCCCGCCGTCATCCTCGTCATCGGCGTCAACGGCGTGGGCAAGACCACCAGCATCGCCAAGCTGGCCGACTACTACACCCGTCAGGGCAAAAAGGTCATGCTGGCCGCAGGCGACACCTTCCGCGCCGCCGCCAGCGAGCAGCTGGAGATCTGGGCCGGTCGGGCCGGCGTGCCCATCGTCAAGGCAGGCGAGGGTGCGGACCCTGCCGCTGTCATCTTCGACACCGTGAAGTCGGCCACCGCCCGGGGCTATGACATGGTCATCGCCGACACCGCAGGCCGTCTGCACAACAAGTCGAACCTGATGAATGAGCTGTCCAAGATCAGCCGGAGCGTCAAGAAGGCCGCGCCCGAGGCCAGCCTCGAGACGCTGCTGGTGCTGGACGCCATCACGGGCCAGAACGCCATCAGTCAGGCCAAGGAATTCTGCAAGGCTGCCGACGCCACCGGCATCATCCTCACCAAACTCGACGGCACGGCGAAGGGCGGCTGCGTGGTGGCCGTCAAGCAGCGCCTCGGCCTGCCGGTACGGTTCATCGGCGTGGGCGAGGGCATCGACGACCTCATTCCCTTCACCCCGGAGGGCTTTGTGGAAGAGCTGATCCCCCGCACGGGATGGAAGCATTGAGCCCTCTCCGTCACCTGCGGTGACACCTCTCCCCAAGAGGGGCAACGACGACGACCGCCGCCAGTGGCGGAAACAGGGAGGAGTTGTTGGGGCAGCGGCCAGCAGGATGCGAGCGACAGTGAAGCAGACGCTGGGTGCCGCAACCCGGGTGCGAAGCACCACTGGCGTGCCGGGCAGGCCGACGCTGGACGAGCAAGGCTCGATGCCCCGGAGACAGTAGTGCCCTGCTGCCGAGGGCAGGGGGCAACAGACATAGAAAGGGAGCAACCCGATGAGAATTTGTGCAGCTACCGGCAACGCCGGAAAGCTCCGCGAGCTGCGGCGCATCCTCGAGGCACAGGGCCACGAGGTGGTCAGCCAGAAGGAGCTTGGCATCACCATTGAGCCGGACGAGACCGGCACCACCTTTGAGGAGAATGCCCTCATCAAGGCCGAGACCATCTGCAAGGCCTGCGGCCTGCCCACCATCGCCGACGACTCCGGCCTCTGCGTGGACGCGCTGGGCGGTGCGCCCGGCGTCTACAGCGCCCGCTACTGCGGCCATCACGGCGACGACGAGGCCAACAACGACAAGCTCCTCGAGGAGATGAAGGACGTCCCGGCGGAGCAGCGCGGCGCGAAGTTCGTGGCAGCGGTCTGCTTCATCCTGCCCACCGGCCAGCATCTCACCTGCCGGGGCGAGTGCCCGGGCCGGGTGGCTTTCGAGCGGCTGGCCGGGGACTACGGCTTCGGCTACGACCCGCTGTTCATCCCGGCCGAGTGCGGCGTGGGCAGGACCGGCAAGCGCCCCAACGCGGAGGGCCGCAGCTACGCCCAGCTCACCCCCGACGAAAAGGATGCCATCAGCCACCGCGGCAACGCGCTGGCCCAGATGGAGAAGCAGCTGCCGGAGTTTTTGGAAAAGGCCTGAAGGCTCTCCCTTTGGGAGAGCTGGCGCGTAAGCGCCTGAGAGGGCAAGGACGCTGACAGAAAGGTGCAAGCATGGCGATAGCATCGTACTGACAAAGAATCTGCCTATCGCTGTGCGGCGGCTCTTGAAAAACGGGCTTGCCCTCTCCGTCACCTTCGGTGACACCTCTCCCAAAGGGAGAGGCTTGAGCAAGGCCGTACGAAAATTTGACTTGAAAATAAAACGAATGATAAAGGAGAAACTACAATTATGCTGACGAGCAAACAGCGCGCGATCCTGCGCGGCAAGGCAAACACCATGGACCCCGTATTCATCGTGGGTAAGGGCGAGATCGACGAGACCATGATCCAGGGCGTCAAGGACTGCCTCGAGGCCCGCGAACTCATCAAGCTGAAGGTGCTGGAGAGCAGCATGTACAACGCCCGTGAGGCTTCCGTCAAGCTGGCGGAGGCCACCGGCGCCGACTGTGTGCAGGTCATCGGCTCCAAGTTCGTGCTCTACCTCCAGAAAAAGAAGGACAGCGCCTACGCCGACCTGCTGAAGTAATGCGGGTCCTGCTTTACGGCGGCTCCTTCGACCCCCCTCACTACGGCCATATGAACAACCTCCGCGCCGCCGTCGCCCGGGTAAGGCCCGACCGCGTGGTGGTCATGCCGGCGGGCGTCTCGCCCTTCAAGCAGGGCACGACCGCCTCCGGCCCGCTCCGGGTGGAAATGTGCGGGTGCTTTGCCGCGCTGGCCCGGGAGCTGGGCTTCGGCCTCGAAGTCAGCGGCTGGGAGGTGGAGCAGGCCGCGCTGGGCAGGAAAAATTACAGCGTACTCACGCTGGAAAAGCTGGCCCGGGAGAACCCCGGCGATGAGCTGTATCTGGCCATCGGCAGCGATATGCTGCTCAGCTTCGACGGGTGGTGCCGCTGGGAGGACATCCTGAAGCTGGCCCGTCTGGTGGTCACGAGCCGGAATGTCGGCGACGACCCGGCGCTCCACGCAAAGGCCCGCCAGCTGGACGAAAGCGGGAGCCGCATCCTGTTCGCGCCGGTGGAAGCTCTGCCCATGGCATCCAGCGCCCTCCGCGCACGGCTCGCGGCCGGAGAGGAATGCGAAAAAGAGCTTCCGGCCTCGGTGCGCCGGGTCATCCGGCGCGAGGGGCTTTACACCAAAGGAGAAGAAGTCACAAATGAACCAGAAACAGGCAAAAGAGCTTGTGCGCAGCCGGTTGAGTGACAAGCGCTACGAGCATACCCTGAATGTGAAAAAGATGGCCGTCAAGCTGGCCAAGCGCCACGGCGTGGATGAGAACAGGGCCGCGCTGGCTGCGCTGCTCCATGACGCTGCGAAAGAGATCTCCAAAGACGAGATGCGTGCGCTGATGTGCCAGTATCCCCAGTACGCCGAGGGCGGAGAGGCCCGGCCCACTCCGGTCTGGCACGGCATCTGTGCCGCCATCCTCGCCCGCACCCAGTGGGGCGTGGAGGACGAAGCCATCCTCTCCGCCATCGCCTGCCACACGGCGGGCAAGGCGGGGATGTCCAAGCTGGATAAGGTGGTCTATCTGGCCGACATGACCAGCAAAGAGCGGGACTGGCCCGGCGTGGGCAGGCTGCGGAAGCTGGAGCTGAAGGACCTCGACGCTGCTATGCTGGCGGCCCTCCGGCAGACCAATGATTTCGTCCTCTCGCAGGGCAAGCCGCTGGACCCCGAATCCGCTGCTGCCTACGAGGACATCCTGAACCATCAGAAAAAAGAATGCTGATTGCGAATCGTGGGGAAGAATGGTATACTAAAAAGAGCACAGGAGCTTTGGCCGACGGCCGACCTGCTCCCTAAAACGCTTGGAAGGAATAAGATGGAATGAGTCAGAATCCGCGTCATATCAAGACAGACCGTTCACTCAACCGCCCGACGGAACAGCGGGCCGAAAAAGCCTCCGTGTCCCGGCCTGTGCAGCCTGCCCAGCCGGACTTCTTTGCAGAGGAAGGACCCGCAGAGCCGCTGCGCCGCGCAGGCGCAGGCGGCGGCGCAAAGCCGCCCCGTGCCCCGTCTCCCGCAGGCAGAAGCGAGCCGCCCCGCCGCCGCAAAAAGAAGAAAAAGACCCCGCTCTGGCTCCCGCTGGTCGTGACACTGGCGGTGCTGGCCGTCATCTCAGGCGTGGTGGTGTATGCCGCCAGCATGGTGAACCGGGTGGAGGAGAATATCCGCCCGGAGGAGGATGCTCCCTCCATCATCGAGGAGATCCAGACCCTCGAGGAATACAAGGGCGATGTGGTGAACATCCTCGTCTGCGGCATCGACTACGAGGAGGGCCGCAACTACTCCAACGACCCCACCTCCAACGATGGCATGACGGACATGATCCTCTACTGCCAGTTCGACATCAAGGGCGGTGCGCTGCGGATGCTGCAGATCCCTCGCAACAGCCTCGTGACTGCCAAGAGCCGCAAGGTCGCCCTTTCGAACGGCAAGACCTACGCTGCCACCAACTATCAGATCAACTCCGTGGCCCTGTCCAACGGCGGCAGCATCGCCGCGCTGGCTGAGGTCATCTATGACCAGTACAAGCTGCCCATCGACTACTATGTGACGGTGGATATGCAGGCGCTGGTGGAGATGGTGGACAACTTCGGCGGCATCGAGGTCTATATCCCCCACGATATGTCCTTTGCAGGCAGCGCTCTCAAGAAGGGCTACCGCAATCTGGATGGCACATCGGCGGAGTTCTTCGTCCGCTGCCGCCACGGTCAGGGCTACTCCAACTCGGACATCGACCGCCTGAATATGCAGCGCTACTTCTACGCCGGCCTGTTCAAGCGGGTGCGCAGCATGGGCATCACTGACGTGCTCAACCAGCTGCCGCTGGTCTTCAACAACTATATCCACACGGATATGGATCTGACCACCATCGCCAAGATGCTGGTGTCCTTCACCCGCATCGACAGCGCCAACATCATGCTGGCGCAGACCCCTGTTTTCATGGGCGTGCCCAATGTGGGCGCGACCGAGAGCTTTGACGGCTACTCCTGTGTGGTGCCGGACGCCGGTTCCATCGCAGAGCTGCTCAATACCTATTTCCGCAATTATACCGGCCCGGTGAGTGCCGACGAGCTGAACCTCGTGACGGACAGCTGGCCTCACGGCACCGCCTCCACCAGCGCCAACGTCCAGTTCGTGGGCCAGCTGGATAAGGAGTCGGACGACGCCATCCTCAGCGGCGACACCGATGTGGCAGGCGCGACCACCACCGACGGTCAGCCGGTCGGACAATGATAAGGAGAAATATCTATGGATAAGAACATCGACAGCAAGACTCTTGCCATTGAGATCGCAAAGATCCTCGACAAGAAGAAGGCGCAGGACGTGCGGGTGCTCAAGGTGGACAGCCTGACTGTCCTCACCGACTACTTCGTCATCGCCTCCGGTACGTCCACTACGCAGGTCGGCTCTCTGGCCGATGAGGTGGAGTACGAGCTTTCCCAGAGCGGCATCGAGCCGCACACCACCGAGGGCTTCGACTCCAAGAACTGGGTGCTGCTGGACTATTCCAGCGTCATCGTCCATGTCTTCGTGCCCAACACCCGCACCTACTACGACCTCGAGCACCTGTGGGCCGACGGCGAACCCATCGACATCTCGGAGTATCTGACCCCGGATAACAGTCTGTAAGGAGAACGGCTCGGGTGTGGAGATAACCTCTCCGTCACGCCTACGGCGTGCCACCTCCCCTAAAGAGGGGAGGCTTTGG
>ENA-OWYM01000166-OWYM01000166.1-human-gut-metagenome-genome-assembly--contig:-NODE-166-length-14232-cov-6.084926_pt1 | contig 14232 bp, 13 predicted proteins | sample MGYA00249748_ERZ652082 | MGnify/ENA primary metagenome ERZ652082 (study PRJEB26925, sample SAMN05827187) | human gut metagenome | biome: ENVO:2100002; feature: ENVO:00000062; material: ENVO:00002003...
TCGTCGGCAGCGTCAGATTTGTATAAGAGACAGTTATTATACTGTACCTCATGGCAAAATCACAATCATTTTATTTCTATTTTAAAATTTTTTACATTTCGCCTAGGAAAATACCGTTTTCAGACAAAATTATTATCACTTTTTTATCTATTCTCATTTAGTGAGAGCAGATTCAGCCTTTTTTGTCTGCACCTCTCCGCTCAATCCCTGTTTTCTTATAGTATTCTGCCTTATCCTCATACATGCGCTTCTCAGCTTCCTGCAGAAGTTCATCCAGATGTGTGTCCGCCCTGTCCTGCCAGATCACTCCCACTGCGATATTTACGTCCTTCTCAGCTGTCAGACACTCTAACTGCCTTATGCGTTCCGCCAACGTGTCCTGATCGATCTGCGCGCACAATACAAGCAGCTCATCTCCCCCGATACGGAATACGCCGTAATCGCCAAACACTTGCTCCAGACATGCACCGGCTCTAAGGATCAGGTCATCCCCTGCCTTATGTCCCAGTGTGTCATTCACACCCTTTAAACCAGTAACGTCACAATAAACTACGCCAACGCTCTGCTCCGGATCGATCTGTCTCACATACTTTTCCATCGCAAAGCGGTTTCCAAGCTGAGTCAGCGCATCCTTATAGCTTAGATCTTCCAGACGCCTCATCAGATTCCTGCGTCTGATGCAGGACTTGAGAAAAGAACCCATGATCTGAAGCATATCCGACGTATATTCCAATGAAAATGCCGGCGGATTGTCAACTCCGTAAAAAGCAATGACTTTTTCCGCATCATAAATTGGCATGGCAACAATGGAATGGATCTTCTGCCGCTTCAGATTTTCATATTGAAACGGATCGCTCAGGCGCATCTCCTCAATATCCGGTATCTGGACATATTTTCCCTCCTCAAAAATGTGATACCAGTTCTCACAGATCTCCGGCGGAAGATTCTGGAGATTGTCGATCTCCGGTGGCACTCCCGGCGCCGTCCATTCATATGTATTATCATCCCTGCCATCTCTGTTCTTCTCAAAAATATATGTTCTCTCTCCGTTCAGCACTTTTCCGAGATATTCCAGAATAATACGGATCGTCTCGTCCGGCGACTCGACAGAAAGCGCATCCTTCAATGCCTCGTTGACAAAGGACTCCATATCCCTGTACTTCTGGATCATCTTGTCCTGTGAACGCTCCTCGCTGATATCTATACTGATCTCGATCCGGTACTTTTTATTTGTGACAGGATCTTCCACCAGGGTATCTTTCAACATCATGTATTTATCGATCACCGGATTATAATAACGCCACTCGACAAACTTTCCGGCACAAAGCCTGTCATTATTGCACATACCACAGGGAACAGAAGATTTCTGCAGCACCTCGTAGCACTTCATCCCTTTCACATCATCTATGGACTGTAATCCATACACCTCTAACAATTTGCGGTTCATATAAACAAGCTCATCTGTCTCTATGTCTGTTGCGTACACGTACTCATCCAGATTATCTAAAAACTTCCAGATAACTTCTATTTCGTTCATTCTTTATACTCCGTTTCATGCAGATATGAAATTTCTATAAAAATCTGTATAGTAAAATAGCACCTCCTGAGAGGTACTATCTCACCATACGCCATTATTATGCGGATTGCAAACAAACTCTTCCATAAACTTCTTTTTTTCACAGGGTTTTCCAAAAAAATACCCCTGAAGATAATCCGCCTGCAGTTCTTTCATCTTAAGATGCCAGTCTTCTTTTTCAATTCCTTCCACACAGATGCGGATGCCGATGCTGTGAACCATCTCAATGATCTTTTTAAACAGCTCGTAATCCCGTTCGCAGCTCATTGCCTTTGCTGTGAAATCCTTATCCATTTTCACATAGCCCGGATTCATGTCACTGATGCAGTGGAGATTGGAATATCCGGTTCCAAAATCATCGATCACGAACTGAATCCCATTTTCCTCAAGCACTTTCCTGAATTTACAAAAGACCGGTGTCATATCCATGAAGCCGCTTTCAGTCATTTCTATGCAGATGCGATCCGGCGTCAGTCCATTGTCCCTGACCGCAGTGAGTATCTTGTCTGCAATCTTTCCATGCTCGATCTGATAACAGGAAATATTCACGTTCACACTGAATTCCGGTATATATTGCTGTATCTCACGGCACATTTTTGCTGCCTCATTTAACACAAACCTTCCCGCCGGAATGATCAGTCCTGTCTTTTCCAGAAGCGGTATAAACTCGACCGGAGACAGCCACTCCTTACCTTCCTCTGTCACCATGGTATACCGCATGAGTGCTTCTGCACCAATCACACGCCCGGAAACACAATCCACGATCGGCTGATAATATACTTCAAAGCCTTCACACCCGTTAGCGATGGAATTTCTCAGTGCACTTATGATTCTTCCATTCCGCTGGAATTTCTCGTAATCCTCCTGCCTGTAAAAATAGATGTTATTTTTTCCCATCCGTTTTGCCTTTTTCAGGGAAAATTCAAACTTTTTGCGGCATTCCTCGTAGCCTTCTGCCACAGTCGAGGCATCAATCACTCCTGCAGAAGCTGAAAATACAACTTCATATTTTTCAGAGATGATGAATTCGTCTATTTTCTCACCGATCTTTTTTTTGAGCTGTATGGCATCATCCATGGAAGTACTGTCAAGATCCACGATCACATACTGATCTGCGATCAGATGATAGAGTCGCTGATTTCCGGACAGACACTCTTTCATACAGTCTGCAACACTTTTTAACACATAATCGCCATAATTGCTGCCATGTGTTTCATTCACCGTTGCAAAATCATCAATTCCAATATGCATAAGAAATCCGGTCGTCACAGGTTTCTTCTGTGACCGCAGGTAAGCACAAAATTCCATTCCGCCTAAAAGCCCGGTCACATTATCAGCCCGCCGCTGGTTTCCGGTCTCATTCAGACATCCCACCAGATACCCCGGCTTCCCATCTTCATCATCGATCACTACTCCGCGGCAGTTGACCCACACCGGAAGCCCGTTTTTGTCGAGCCACCGGTAATGGATATCATGCACCTTTTCCTTTCCATCCATCACAGCCTGCATATGCTTTGCAAACATAGTGCGGTCTTCTTCGTAGACAACGGACATGATCTCCTGCTTTACATTCCTCACATGTGTCTCAGAAATCATAAACCGATCCAGGGCAGACTGGGAAATTTCCATCTTATTATTCTGGAGATCGATTACGTACAGGTAATCATCCATGCATTCCGCTATGATCTCCAATAAGATCTCTGCTGTCAGATCTCCTAATATTCCATATACATCCTTATTCATAACCAGAGAACCTTTCCTCTTTCTTTTGCGCTTATACTCCTGCGCATCCAATTGAATTTATCTGGTCTGATATTATTTTTCCGTCTTTACAACTTTAAATCTGCGGATCATTGTACGTAAATTGTCTGCTTCGCTGCTCATCTCTTCACTTGCAGCCGCACATTCCTCTGAAGTAGCTGAATTCGTCTGTACCACATCATTAATCTGCTCGATTCCTTCATTGATCTGATGGATCTCTGCTGTCTGTGTCTCTAAGGTGTCTGCGATATTTGTCACTTCACTTGTGATCGTTTTTGAATTCTCTGCCACTTCCTCTAACTGTGCTGCTGTTTCCTTTGCAACTATCATACCTTTTTCAACAGCATTCACAGAGCGCTCGATCAGTGCCGCTGATTCCTTTGCCGCTTCTGCACTCTGATCTGCCAGGACATTTACCTGATTTGCAACTACTGCGAAACCTTTTCCTGCCTCACCGGCTCTTGCAGCCTCAATAGATGCGTTTAAGGCAAGCAGGTTGGTCTGGGATGCGATCTCATTGATCGTCGCAATGATCTTGTCAATCTCATGCGATGCATCATTGATCTCGTTCATGGAGACAACCATCTCCTGCATCTTTCCGTTGCTCTCGATCAGCGCCTGTCCAAGCTGTTCCACTTTTCCGCTGATCTCCTTTGCTGCCTGTGAATTGTTTGCCACCTGTTCGGAAACACCGGTAACGGTAGCGGTCAGTTCCTCGACAACTGCTGCCTGATTCGTTGCGCCGTCTGCAAGCTCGTTCGAGCTGGATGCCACCTGTTCTGCTCCGTTGGATACCTCATCGGAAACCCTCTGGATTCCTCTTACCGTATCAGACATGCTGTTCTGGAACTCCATAAAGGATTGTAAAATACCAACAAAGTCCCCTCTCCACTCTACCTCTGGCTGTACATCAAAATTGCCCTCTGAGAACTGTTTCATGGAGCGGTCAATATCATCGACATACGTTCCAAGGATATGGATGGACTTACGCATGCTGTGTGCAAGTCTTCCGATCTCGTCCTCGGAGTGGTATTCCAGCTGGCTGTGCAGATTTCCTTCCGTGAGTTCCTTCGCCACGTCCTCGATCGCATGTAATGGTTCCAGAATAGTTTCAAGTACCATCCTGCTCACTTTCTTTGCGATTGCCCATGCAAGGAGCAGGAAGATAATGATCACTGCAATACCGGCAACTGCACAGAAGATCGTGCTCAGGACAGCCTTACTTCTCTGTTCATCAGTCAATGCATCTAATTTCTTTGAAATTTCTACTAAGCTGTTTAATGCAGGGGTACACTTATTTAAGATACCATCGACAGCCTGATCTTCCTGGCCGGCTTTGATCTCTTCCATAATCTCATATCCGATTGTTCCCCAGTCCGTAAATGCATCTTTATATTCTGTATAGAGGTCCTCTGTAATAACACCTGTGCCGTGTAAAACATTCATCTGTGTATCTACAGTCCCAAGAACCTCCTCCACCTTCTCCTCGTAGCTGTCGTAAGTGGATTCGTCATCATTCAGCGCCATCTCACGGATATTTCTTGCTGCTGTATTTATATTAATCCTGCATGTTTTTACTGCCTGATCTGCTGCGTTGACATTATTGACATAATTCATCATATTGGCAAACAGAATGCCTATTGCAATAATAGAAATCAGCCCTGACACCAGCATCATGGTAATGACTTTTTTATAACCGTAACTGATTCTTTCCTGCAGATACATTTTTTCAAGTTTTGTTTTCATTGTACTCTTTTGTGACAACATAAACTGTTTTTTCCTTTCCATCCTAATATACTTTTTTCTTTCTCTGCTATATTAATTTTTCCAGTCTGACAATATATTAATTGCCTCGTTTTATTTCGTTTTTTATCTGTTTTTTCTTCTACCCCCCCCTAAAAAATCTGACAATTATCTTTTTTGATTATTACATTATAGCCACATATTTTGCGTCTGTCAAACCTTAAAAGGCTTTTTTATCAATTATTTATTTGAAAACGTTTCTAAATTGTATTTCCGACCGCTTCCTTTGCAAGGTGGTCTGCTTCTTCATTGCCATCCACACCGGAATGGCCTTTTACTTTCACAAATTTAATCCTGATTTTATTTTTTGCAGACTGCATATAATCATAGTAGGCGATCGTGCCCTGCCTGTTCCGTTTCCAGGCTCCCTCTGCCCACATCTCGATTCCCATGTAATCGTAATAAATCGTCACTTCCGGAAGTTTCAACTCGATCGCACGTTCTACTGCAGCCATCGCTCCTAATATTTCTCCTGAAACATTGCGCATGGATGCCATCTCCGCATCGTTTCCGCTTCCCTGCAGCACTTCTTTCTCTCCATTATGAATGAGAAATCCGCCGTAGCCGTAGACTTTTGTGGCAATGTTGTAAGAGCCGTCGACAAAGGCGTAGACTGCCGGATTTTGTTCCTGCTTCCCTGTATCTGGTTTTTCTGCTTTTTCGCTCCGCTTTCTGGAGCTGCCTTCTGCACCCACGAAGGCTTCCGCTTCCTCAAGAGTTTTGAAGCTTTTGTATACGGCACCCGGAAAACCGTCTACCATTTTTTTGCAATCATCCCAGCTGTTGTAGATTCCCGGAATTTTACCTTTTTTTACCGCGTAGAATTTTGATGCCATGTATGCTTCCTTTCTGACTGATATTTCATTATGATAATTCCAGCCTGCAGCTTCCTCTCATCTGCAGTGGACACTCGTAAACATTTTCGTCCCCATTTCTTCCGATATAGGACAATGGGCATTTTCTGCAGTCCTCTAATGCAAAATCTGCCGGAACATCAAACTCAATTTTCGCTTTTTTACTTCCTTTTGCCTCATTCTCATGCCTGATATTGTCCCAGCTTAATTTCTGTCCGCATCCCTGACATTTTTCAGTACCGGTTGCAACTGCGCGTTTGCATGTCGGACAGGCATAGTACTCTTTCCCTGTCATATCCTTTGTCTCTATTACCTCTGATGGGAACTGTTTGATCAGTTCTGCTCTTAAATCGTCCTGCATTTTTTGTCTCCTGTATTCTAATTTTTTATTTAAAGCATGTGATGTTTGTTGTTATCGCCATTCTCACTCACCATCACTGCAAATGCCAACAACTTATTTTATCACAACAATTTTTAAATTTCACTAACATTTATATCAGTATTTTGAAATATTTTCTATGTAATGCGCCATTGCAAAAATTGTCGATTTTTCAAAGTTTTTTGCATTTCAGTGCATAAACTTTATGTCCAGGTCACGGAATCAATGACAAGTGAAGATGTTCGCAAAAGAGAATTAACACCACTCCAAAAAAGGAACCAGAGATTTTCTCTGGTTCCTCAAAATTATAGGATATTCTTCATGAACCGGAATTTTACGCTTCCTGATTCATATTCGCCAGCTTCGCAGCCTGGTCGGCTGCGATACATGCATCGATGATCTCCTGAATATCACCATTCATGATCTTATCTAATTTGTAAAGTGTCAGGTTGATACGGTGGTCTGTCACACGTCCCTGTGGGAAGTTGTAGGTTCTGATCTTTTCAGAACGGTCACCGGTACCGATCTGGCTCTTACGAAGTTCAGCTTCTGCATCATGTGCTTTCTGCTGCTCTAAGTCAAATAACTTTGTACGGAGCAACGCAAACGCTTTTGCCTTGTTCTGGATCTGCGATTTTTCAGTCTGGCTGTAGATCACGATTCCAGTTGGAATATGTGTTAAACGTACCGCAGAGTCTGTGGTGTTGACACACTGTCCACCTGCTCCTGACGCACGGCAGACATCGATACGGATATCTTTCTCATCAATCTGTACGTCAACATCTTCCGCCTCCGGCATCACAGCTACTGTGATGGTAGAGGTATGGATACGTCCGCCGGATTCCGTCTCAGGCACACGCTGTACACGGTGTACACCGGATTCGTATTTCATAACAGAGTAAGCTCCTGCTCCTGTGATCATGAATGTCACACTCTTCATGCCGCCGATTCCGGTGTCGTCACATTCCATGATCTCTGTTTTCCAGTTCTTTGTCTCTGCATAATGCTGATACATACGGTAAATCTCTGCCGCAAATAATGCCGCCTCATCTCCACCGGCACCTGCACGGATCTCCACGATAACGTTTTTGTCATCGTTCGGGTCTTTTGGTAAAAGAAGGATTTTTAATTCATTCTCTAATTCTGCGACACGGTTCTTTGCATCGTTTAACTCTTCTTTTGCGAGTTCGCGCATCTCTTCGTCAGATTCTTCCTCCAACATGGCAAGCGAATCCTCGATGTTCTGCTTGCACTGTTTGTATTCTTTGTAAGCCTCCACGATCGGTAAAATATCGCTCTGCTCTTTCATCAGCTTACGGAAACGTTCCGGATTATTTGCCACATCCGGCTCACTTAATTCACTCATCAACTCTTCATAACGGATGAGTAAGTCCTCTAATTTATCAAACATATTTCTCCCTCATTTCTGTCTAATCAAATATCGTGATTTCATCACTCAATAATTTCGTCGTTCGTCAAATGCAAATAAATTTGCATTTTCCTCTCTTTCGCTCATTATATTTCTACACTCTGATGCCGCTACAACATCCCAGTCACAACCCTGTCATTTCCTGCAAGGTCTTTTTTCACACAGACGTTTGAAAATCCTGCGTCTGTCATCATTTTAGATACATCTTTTCCCTGATCATACCCAATCTCAAACATCAGAGAACCGCCAGAATTCAGATAATCTTTACTCTGTTCCACGATCTTGCGGTAAAAGTAAAGTCCATCCTCTTTTCCATCTAACGCCTCGATCGGTTCAAACACCTGTACCTCCGGCATGAGCTGCGGAATCACATCCGTTGGGATATAAGGCGGATTTGACACGATCACATCAAACTTCTCCGTGACCATCTCAAAAAGGTCACTGCGTTCAAAAAGAACCGGCACCTCATTTAATTTTGCATTCTCTTTTGCAACGTTGACCGCCTGCTTGGAGATATCAACTGCATATCCTTTCACGCCCTCAACGTTATGTAAAATACTGATAATAATACAACCGGAACCGGTACACATATCAAGTACTTTCATTCCCGGCTTTACTGTTTTTAATGCTTCCTCCACAAGTGTCTCTGTATCCTGTCTTGGAATCAGGACATTGGAATTTACCTTAAACTTAAGTCCCATAAATTCCGTTTCTCCCACAATATACTGCAACGGGATATGTTCTGCACGTTTTTTGATGGCAAGTTCATATTCCTTCAGCAGATCATCAGGAAGATCATCTTCCATATGCATATAATAAAATTTACGGTCTATCTTACAGCCCATTTCCAAAAGCAGCCATGCATCTGTTTTCGCATCTGCAATATGCGACAGCTCCAGCACTTTTTCTCCATGGGCAACAGCTTCCCGATATGTCATTCTTATCTCACGCCCTTCTACTTCATTTCCCGGCGGATTTCTTCCACATAAGGTTTCCAGTCAAAAACGGCCTCCACAGAGGCAATTCCAACCTCGATCATCTCATCATCCGGTTCTTTTGTTGTCAAACCCTGCAGCCATAATCCCGGCTTGCTCAAAAGATTCACAACTGCATTATCGCTTCTTCCTGCCAGCCGGATAAATTCATAGGATACACCTGCGATCACCGGGATCAGAAGCAGACGCAAAACCACACGGAGGATTGGAGAATCCACGCGGATAAACATAAAAAACAAAATGCTGACTAACATTACGATCAAAAGAAAACTTGTTCCACAGCGTTTATGAAATCTGGAACTTTTTCTCACATTATCCACGGTAAGATCCATGCCATGTTCAATGCAGTTGATACATTTATGTTCTGCACCATGGTACATATAAACACGCCGGATATCCTTCATCAGAGAGATAAGTGCTACATATCCGATGAAAATCACCAGACGGATCACTCCCTCTAACAATGCGATCACCCACTGGGATGTAATTACTTTCTGAAACAGAGTCGATAAATAATATGGAAGCATCATAAATACTGCCACAGCAAGAACAATCGATAATACAACCGTTCCGCCCATCATGGCATTTTCCTGCTTCTTCTCTTTCTGCTCCTGTCTCCTGCGCTCTTCTTCCGTCATTGGCTCTTTTTTCTTCTTATCCACTTCCTCATCCTCAAAAAAAGAAGCGGAATAGGTCAATGTCTGCATTCCGAGTACAAGCGACTCTATAAAACTGAATACACCTCTTAAAATCGGCATATTTCTTATTTTCTTATTTCTGATGATCCCAGTATATTCTGAAACCTTCACTTCAATCTCATGGTCAGGCTTTCTCACTGCAACAGCGTACTTTTCCTGATTCTTCATCATCACGCCTTCCATGACAGCCTGTCCGCCAATTCCTGAATATTTCATTTAAATAACCATGTCTTTCTCATAGAGTTTCCATGTTCTAAAAAAGGTTGAGATTTAATAACCTCAACCTTATCTGTAACCACTTTTTTCTATTTGTTGATACCGTATTTCTTGTTGAACTTATCAATACGACCATCAGCTCTGTTAGCTTTCTGCTGACCTGTGTAGAATGGATGGCATTTAGAACAGATCTCAACGTGGATATCTTCCTTTGTTGATCCTGTAACAAATGTATTTCCACAGTTACATGTAACAGTTGCCTGATAATAATCTGGATGGATTCCTTCTCTCATGATTTTCACCTCTTCTATTCTTATCGTTGATTTGTTGCGCTTGTTCTATACTCTTTATGCCCGTATACCCGATTCGCATATGGCACTTACTGCAAGAATATACACGATATAAAAACTGTCCAGAATCTGTAAAAGATTCTTTATCCCGATAAACAGCTTTTAAAGTATAGCATACGCATCATAGTAAATCAAGATATTTTTTTAAATAATTCTATTTTTCTTTACCATTGCAATATATTCTTTATTATTTTTTGTGCGGGCAAACATATTTAAAATATTCTCCACTGCCTCATCTGCACGCATACCATTGTAAGCCTTGCGCATGATCTCCACTGCCTCTAACTCATCCGGGTCAAGCAGCAGGTCTTCTCTTCTGGTTCCTGACTTTACAATATCGATTGCCGGGAACACACGTTTTTCGGAAAGTTTGCGGTCGAGTACAAGTTCCATGTTACCGGTTCCCTTAAACTCCTCGAACACAACGTCGTCCATCTTACTTCCAGTATCTACCAGTGCTGTTGCAAGAACGGTAAGACTTCCGCCCTCTCTCATATTTCTGGCTGCACCAAAGAAACGTTTTGGCATATGAAGGGCTGCCGGATCAAGACCACCGGATAACGTACGTCCACTTGGTGGAACTGTGAGGTTGTATGCCCTTGCAAGACGTGTGATACTGTCGAGCAGGATCATGACATCTTTATGATGCTCCACGAGACGTTTTGCACGCTCAATGACCATCTCAGATACTCTCTTATGATGTTCCGGTAATTCGTCAAATGTAGAATAAATAACTTCTACATTATCGCCTTCGATCGCTTCCTTGATATCGGTAACTTCCTCCGGTCTTTCATCGATCAGTAAAATGATCAGATGCATGTCCGGGTTGGATGCCGTAACCGATTTTGCAATCTCTTTTAACAGAGTTGTCTTACCTGCTTTCGGCTGGGAAACGATCATACCACGCTGTCCCTTACCGATCGGTGAGATCAGATCCACGATCCTCATTGCAACACTGCTGCCCGGTCTCTCTAAACGGATTCTCTCATTAGGGAAAATCGGTGTGAGGTCTTCAAAATTCTTTCTCTGCTGGATTACGCCCGGCTGATAACCGTTGATCGTTGTGATATATAATAATGCAGAGAACTTCTCCTGCTGTGTTTTGATCCTTGTGTTACCGCAGATAATATCGCCTGTTTTCAGGTTGAACTTACGGATCTGGGATGGAGACACATAAACGTCATTCTCACCCGGCAGGTAATTGTCGGAACGGATAAATCCGAATCCATCCTGCATAACCTCAAGAATTCCATTCACAGTGATTCCGCTGTCAAGATTCTTGATCGTATCATCCTGGCTTGCTTCCTCACGCTCTCCCTCTTTTGATCCCTCTTTGGCTGATTCTGCTCTTTTTCTCTCCGGTTTCTCGGAAGGAGCTGACTGTTCCTGTTTTTTCTCCGATTCTTTTGCCGCTTTTTCTTTTTCCTTCTTCGCATCCTCTGCAAGCATTGCTTCTACAAGATCGGCTTTCTTCATTGTGGAAGTGCTTTTAATTCCTCTTGATTTTGCTAAATCACGCAAAACCGTTGCTGATAAGCTTTCATATTTTTCTCTCATTCAATGACTCCTTAATCATAATTGTATCATTTGGGAACAACGTCTGAATCGACTAAATGAATCTATAACTGCGATTTATTATACAACACTTTTTACGAAATAGGAAGTCCTAATTTTCTTGATTAATAAAAAAGGAAATGTTATCATTACTTTCAGAGCTTTAAAACGAATATTTACATAAAGGAGACAGTTCATATCATGGATTTAAAAGAAAAAGCATTAGCCATGCATAAAGAGTGGAATGGCAAATTAGAAACGATTGCAAAATCAAAGGTCAACTCCAGAGAGGACCTTGCAATTGCATACACACCGGGCGTTGCCGAACCATGTAAAGTCATTGCAGAAGATAAAGAAGCAGCCTACACTTATACCATGAAGGCAAACACTGTTGCCGTCATTTCCGACGGAAGTGCTGTCTTAGGACTTGGCAATATCGGGCCATATGCCGCTATGCCTGTTATGGAAGGAAAATGTGTTCTTTTCAAAGAATTCGGCGATGTGAATGCTGTTCCGATCTGTTTAGACACCCAGGACACCGAAGAGATCATTGCAACCATCAAAAATATTGCTCCTGCATTCGGCGGAATCAATCTGGAGGACATCTCCGCTCCGCGCTGTTTTGAGATTGAGGAACGTTTAAAGGCAATGCTCGATATCCCGGTATTCCATGATGACCAGCATGGCACTGCAATCGTTGTCCTTGCCGGAATCATCAACGGTCTGCGTGTCACTGGCAAGAAAAAAGAAGACTGTAAAGTCGTTGTCAACGGCGCCGGTTCTGCGGGCGTTGCCATCACCAAACTGCTCCTCACTTACGGTTTCAAACATGTGACTATGTGCGACCGCGAAGGTATCATTGGAAAAGATTACCCGAATTTAAACTGGATGCAGAAAAAAATGACCGAGGTAACAAATTTAGAAAATGCTTCCGGTACACTTGCCGATGCATTAAAGGGCGCTGATATTTTTGTCGGGGTTTCCGCTCCAAATATCGTAACTCCTGAAATGGTTGCCTCTATGAATAAAGATTCCATTCTTTTTGCAATGGCAAATCCAGTACCGGAAATCATGCCGGACGTTGCAAAGGCAGCCGGCGCAAGAGTTGTCGGAACCGGAAGAAGTGATTTCCCGAACCAGGTCAACAATGTGATCGCGTTCCCTGGCATTTTCAAAGGTGCCCTGGAGGGACGTGCCACACAGATCACCGAGGAAATGAAGCTTGCCGCTGCCGAAGCTCTGGCACATCTTGTTTCCGACGAGGAATTAAACGATGAATTTATTATGCCGGAAGCTTTCGACCCGCGTGTTGCAGAGGTGGTAAGCCAGGCAGTAAAATCCCATATCGTAAAATAAACATGGATATGTCAGATAAAAAATTCTGGGGAGACAAACCATATTTTTCCCTTGACCATTATCTAAAACAGACGTTTGGCGAAAAAGTCTACCGCCTGTCTTTAAACGGCGGGATGACCTGTCCAAACCGTGACGGGACACTGGATTCGCGCGGCTGTATTTTTTGCAGCGCCGGGGGAAGCGGCGATTTTGCCACTGCACCTTCCCTCTCTGTCACAGAGCAGATCACGCAAGCGAAAGAACGTATCCGCAGGAAAAGTAACTGTAAAAAGTTTATCGCCTATTTTCAGGCATACACGAATACCTACGCTCCCGTTTCCTATTTAAGAGAACTTTTTACGGAGGCGATCGCACAGCCGGATATTGCTGCACTCTCCATCGCAACACGCTGTGACTGTCTCCCACACGAAGTGCTCGATCTGCTCTCCGAACTGAACTGCCAAAAACCTGTCTGGATAGAACTTGGTCTGCAATCCATTCACAACGATACGCTGCGGCAGATCCGGAGCGGTTTCACTTATGAGCAGTATTTATCTGCGGTGGACGCCCTGAAAGATCGTGGTCTTTCCGTTATCACGCATTTGATCCTCGGATTGCCCGGTGAGACGGAAGAAATGATGCTTGCATCGGTAGACGCTATTGCACATCTTCCGATAGACGGCGTAAAACTGCAGCTTCTCCATGTACTGAAAAATACCGATCTGGCTCTGCTCTATGAAAAAGCGCCTTTTCCAGTCTTTTCCCTTGAGGAATACTGCGATTTCGTTGTGACCTGTATCGAACACCTTCCACCGGAAATGGTGATCCACCGCCTCACAGGTGACGGTCCTCGTTCCCTTCTGATCGCACCGCTTTGGAGTACGGATAAAAAGCGTGTCTTAAATACGATCCGGAAACGTTTTCAGGAACGGGACACCTGGCAGGGAAAATATTATACAGATCAGGCTTAGTTTCGCAGGAAAGCGGCAATCAGCAAATAGAAAGAGGTGTATATAAATGGCTGAACCATTTACCATATATAAATTAACGATTTTAAACATGTTGGATAAAGTTGATTTTCCTTTGACCAATACACAGATTTCGAACTTTTTTCTCGAACAGGACTACACTGATTATTTCCGTGTCCAGCAGGTCATCAGCGATCTGGTCGACGCCGATCTGATCCGTACAGAATCCACGCACAGTAACACCTGTCTCTTATACACGTCTCCGAGCCCACGAGACCGATCAGTATCTCGTATGCCGTCTTCTGCTTGAAAAA
>ENA-OWYM01000170-OWYM01000170.1-human-gut-metagenome-genome-assembly--contig:-NODE-170-length-13858-cov-10.203289_pt1 | contig 13858 bp, 10 predicted proteins | sample MGYA00249748_ERZ652082 | MGnify/ENA primary metagenome ERZ652082 (study PRJEB26925, sample SAMN05827187) | human gut metagenome | biome: ENVO:2100002; feature: ENVO:00000062; material: ENVO:00002003...
CAGCGTTGAATTGCATATCGCAAATATGCTGTTTGAATGTTGCACTAATTTCTTGTCTTGCGATAAAAGAACAAAAAGGCGTGACCGCGCGGTCACGCCTTTTTTGTTGTGGAAAATCATCGGATGATGGATTGGTAGTAGTTCCCGAAATCGGCAAGGGCATCAATGATGGGAAGCATCTCTCTGCCGAGGCTGGTCAGGCCATACTCCACGCGAGGGGGCATTTCCTGATAGTCGTGTCGGTAGGCGAGTCCGTCGTCGATCATCTGCCGTAAGCTGTCCGTCAAAACTTTCTGAGAGATTCCCTCCAGATCTCTTTGCAGTTCGTTGAACCGCCATGGGCGGGTCTTGAGATTGCGCAGGATCAGCAGCTTCCACTTGCCGCCGATGAGGGAGACCGCAGTAGCCACGGGGCAGGCGGGCAGTTCTTCTTTTGTTTTCATGGCATCACACCTCCGAGAACATCATAACATATTCTTTTTAATATGTACAGTTATAAAAAGGTGCGTACTTGTTTTAGAGTGTTCTCCGGCTTAAACTATACACAGGCGAGCGAGAGCGCCAATATCCTTTGGAGGTAAAAGAGATGGAAAACTATACGAAAACAAATATCGGCAGCGAGGCAAGAGTGGAACTTCACGAAAAATTGGGCCTGACAGGTGCGGAGGTCAGCATCAACCAGCTCCCGGCGGGTGCAGGGGTGCCTTTTGTGCACGCCCACAGGAACAATGAAGAGATCTACGGTATTATTGCAGGGAAGGGCAAAGCCGTTATCGATGGGAAGGAAATCGCTCTGACCGCTGGCGATTGGCTGAAAATTGCTCCGGCAGCAAAGCGCCAGCTCTCTGCTGCCGCAGATGAGGGCATTACCTATATTTGCATTCAGGTGAAGGAACACTCTCTGGGCGGCTTTACCGCTGAGGATGCCATCATCTGCTGATAGAAAGAGCCGGAAATGTAAAACACCCTGTACAGAGATGTACAGGGTGTTTTGTGTTATGGCGATTCAACTTTTATCGCAATTTCCCAAAATAGCGCCGAGCAAGATGACATGGCTGCGCGGCTCTCTGGTCTTGCGATGGATAGAGCTTTCGGTCAGCCCGGATACTTGTGGACTTCCAGCAGCTCCTCGGCTCGCCTGACCTGTTCCGCCGTGGGCGGGACAGCGTCGGGCAGGGGATAGGGGATGCCGAGCTTCTGCCATTTGAAGAGGCCCAGCGTGTGGTAGGGCAGCACCTCCACCCGCTGCACCGTCCTGAGGGACGAGATGAACTCCGCAGTCCTCCGCAGGCCCTCCTCGTCGTCGGTCAGGCCGGGCACCAGCACATGGCGGATCCAGAGGGGGACACCGAGGTCGGAGATGTGGCGCGCCATTGCAAGGATGTTGGCATTGTCTTTTCCGGTGAGCTGGCGGTGCTTCTCCGGGTCGATCTCCTTCAGGTCGAGGATGACGAGGCTGGTGGAGCGCATCAGCCGGTCAAAGTCGGCCAGATAGGCCGCATCGTCGGGGCGGAAGGGCTGACCGGCGGTGTCGAGGGCCGTGTGCACGCCCTTGGAGCGGGCCAGCTCGAAGAAGGCCGTCAGGAACTCCATCTGGCGCAGCGGCTCGCCGCCGCTGACCGTGATGCCGCCCTTCCTGCCCCAGTAGTTGCGGTAGCGCCACACCCGCTGGAAGAGCTGCTCCACCGTCCATTCCTCACCGCCGTCCGCCCATGTCTCGGGGTTATGGCAGTATTTGCACCGCAGGGCACACCCCTGCAGAAAGACGACGAACCGGACGCCGGGGCCGTCCACGGAGCCGAAGGTCTCCAGCGAGTGGACGTACCCGACGGGGGAGTTACAGAGCTGCATGGCAGGTACGGGAGATGACGTCCATCTGCTGCTCGCGGGTCAGGTCGATGAACTTGACGGCGTAGCCGGAGACACGGATGGTGAAGTTTGCGTACTCCTCCTTCTCGGGGTGCTCCATTGCGTCGATGAGCTTCTCCTTGCCGAAGACGTTGACATTCAGGTGGTGTGCGCCCTGATCGAAGTAGCCGTCCATGACCTGCACCAGATTCTCGGTCCGCTCGCCCTCGCTGTGGCCCAGAGCGTCGGGGTTGATGGTCTGGGTGTTGGAGATGCCGTCCAGTGCCCAGTGGTAGGGCAGCTTTGCCACGGAGTTCAGAGAGGCCAGCAGGCCGTTCTGCTCTGCGCCGTAGCTGGGGTTCGCACCGGGTGCGAAGGGGGTGAAGGCGGCACGGCCATCGGGCAGAGCGCCGGTGTACTTGCCGTAGACCACGTTGGAGGTGATGGTCAGGATGGAGGTGGTGGCCTCGGAGTTGCGGTAGGTGTGGCGCTTCTTGATCATCTCGAGGAAGGTCTTCAGCAGCCAGACGCCGATCTCGTCGGCGCGGTCGTCATCGTTGCCGTACTTCGGGAAGTCGCCCTCGATCTCGAAGCCGGTAGCAAGGCCAGCCTCGTCGCGGACGACCTTGACCTTGGCGTACTTGATGGCGCTCAGGGAGTCGATGACGTGGGAGAAGCCGGCGATGCCGGTGGCGAAGGTGCGGCGGACATCGGTGTCGATGAGGGCCATCTCAGCCTCTTCGTAGTAGTACTTGTCGTGCATATACTGGATGAGGTTCAGCACATTGACGTACAGACCAGCCAGCCAGTCCAGCATCTGGACGTACTTGGGCAGGACCTCGTCGTAGTTCAGATACTCGCCGGTGATGGGGGCGTAGTTGGGGCCGCACTGCTCGTGGCTCTTCTCGTCCACGCCGCCGTTGATGGCGTAGAGCAGGCACTTGGCGAGGTTGGCGCGTGCGCCGAAGAACTGCATCTCCTTGCCGGTCTGGGTAGCAGACACGCAGCAGCAGATGGAGTAGTCGTCGCCCCAGACGGGCTTCATGACGTCGTCGTTCTCGTACTGGACCGAGCTGGTGTTGATGGACACCTTGGCGGCGTACTTCTTGAAGTTCTCGGGCAGGGCAGAGGAGTACAGAACAGTCAGGTTCGGCTCAGGTGCAGGGCCCATGTTCTCGAGGGTGTGCAGGAAGCGGTAGCAGTTCTTCGTGACCATGCTGCGGCCGTCCATGCCGATGCCGCCCACTTCCAGAGTTGCCCAGACGGGGTCGCCGGAGAACAGCTGGTTGTAGCTGGGGATGCGGGCGAACTTGACCATACGGAATTTCATGACCATGTGGTCGATAAGCTCCTGAGCCTCGCTCTCGGTCAGGATGCCCTTGTCCAGATCGCGCTGGATATAGATGTCGAGGAAGGTGGAGATGCGGCCCACGCTCATGGCGGCGCCGTTCTGGGTCTTGATGGCGGCCAGATAGCCGAAGTAGAGCCACTGGCAGGCCTCTTTTGCGTTCTTTGCGGGCTGGGAGATGTCGTAGCCGTAGGCCTCGGCCATCTTCTTCATGCCCTTCAGGGCGCTGATCTGGCGTGCGATCTCCTCGCGCAGGCGGATGACGTCATCGGTCATGGTGCCGTCGCCGCAGTTGGCGAGGTCCTCCTGCTTGAACTTGATGAGGGCGTCGATGCCGTACAGGGCCACACGGCGGTAGTCGCCCACGATGCGGCCGCGGCCATAGGTGTCGGGCAGGCCGGTGATGATGTGGGTGTGGCGGGCAGCCTTCATCTCGGGGGTGTAGGCGTCGAAGACGGCCTGATTGTGGGTGCGGGTGTAGTCGGTGAAGATCTTGTGCAGCTCCGCAGAGGGCTGGTAGCCGTAGGTGGTGCAGGCCTGCTCTGCCATCTTGATGCCGCCGTAGGGCATGAATGCACGCTTCAGGGGCTTGTCGGTCTGCAGGCCGACGATCTGCTCCAGATCTTTCAGGCTCTCGTCGATGTAGCCGGGGCCGTATGCGGTCAGGCTGCTGACGACGTCGGTCTCCATATCCAGCACGCCGCCCTTGGCGCGCTCGGCCTTCTGCAGCTTCTGCAGTGCGCCCCACAGCTTATTGGTCGCTTCAGTGGGGTCGGCGAGGAAGCTTTCGTCGCCGTTATAGGGGGTGTAGTTCTTCTGGATGAAGTCGCGGACGTTGACTTCCTCTTTCCAGATGCGGCCCTCAAAGCCTTCCCACTGTTCAAAATCGATCATTGGAACCTCCTTGCTCCTATCGCAATCCAACACCACAGTTGCTTTGCAATAGCTGGTTAGGATTGCCTAACTAATCTGTCTTAAAAAAGCCGCCGATTGCGGTCTTTTGAAGGCAGGGCGGTACATCACGCAGAGGTATTTGGATGGCAACCTCCACGCTGCAAAAAGCGGCTGCGGGCGGGCAATCGAGTCGGCCAGCAACGGCTTTGACACTATAATAACAGTGATTCTCAGAAAAAGCAAGAGGAAACCTGTGGATTTTCCACAAGCACGGGTACTTTTTGTTATGAAAAATGCTCATGGAGGCCATGGATAAAAAAATTGCAGAAAATTTGAAAAACAGGCTTGACAGTCATGACAAACTATGGTATCCTGTTGTCACGGCGAGGTTAGTTAAATCTAACCAAAGCTCCTCCGATTCCTCCGAAGAGATGCCTGCAACTCTCTTTGCGGAGATTCGGTTCCTCCATTCCATTCTCCTATTCATAAAAAGGAAAGCGGCTTATGGTTTGCTCCGCTTTCCCTGCGCGCAGCGCAGGCGCTCTGGTACGGCGTCCTGTGCAAAAAAGAAACAAAATGCGGGACACACAGACTTGACCACCTGTGCGTCCCGCTTTTTGTTTGCCAAGGCTCTCCCCTTGGGAGAGCTGGCGCGAAGCGCCTGAGAGGGCAAGGGTGCTGACGAGGGCGTGCAAGCACAGGGATAGTCTCGCTCTGACAAAGGCGCTGCTTCTTGCAGCACAGAGGCTTTCTGACAGGCGGCTTGCCCTCTCCGTCATTGCTCCGCAATGCCACCTCTCCCAGAGGGAGAGGCTTTTTGCTGCGGAGGGGTTGTCTCTTGACACCCAAAGGGAGAGTACTATAATAAAGTATATCGGAAAAACGAGAAAAGTCGTTTTTCTCTGAAACGGCGAAAAAATGCTCTTTGGGAGGAAATGAATGAAAAAACTAGCGCGGGCCATCGTGCGGATGCGCAGGCTCATCCTCATTGCGGCGGTGCTGCTGCTCATCCCGGCGGCAGTGGGGGCCGTCGCCACGCCCATCAACTACGACATCCTCTCCTATCTGCCGCAGGAGCTGGACTCCCGGGTGGGGCAGCTGCTCTTAGAGACGGACTACCATCTGGCGTCCACCAACATGATCACCGTGGAGGGGATGCCCACAAACGAGCTGCTGGCCATGAAGGCCGAGATCGACGAGGTGCCGGACGTGCTGAACACCTTCTGGCTCAGCGATGTGCTGGACCCGGCGGTGCCGGTGGAGATGCTGCCGGCAGACCTTCAGCAGTTCCTGTTCGGCAAGAACGACTCCACCATCCTCATCGTCCAGCTGGGTGGTTCCAGCGTCAGCGAGGAGACGATGGGGGCCGTGGCTCAGATCAAAAAAATACTGCGGAAGAACTGCTTCTTCGGCGGCATCAGCGTTATCCTGAGCGACACCAAGGAGCTGGTCATGGGGGAGATGCCCCTGTATGTGCTCTGCGCCGTGGCGGGGTGTCTGCTGGTGCTCTTCCTCTCGCTGGAAAGCTGGCTCACGCCCTTCCTCTTCATGCTGGGGCTGCTCTTTCCGCTGGTGTATAACTTTGGTACGAATATTTTTCTGGGGCAGGTCTGCTTCATCACCGAGGCGCTGGCGGCAGTTTTGCAGCTGGGCGTAACGATGGATTTTTCCATCTTCCTGCTCCACCGCTACGAGGAGGAAAAAGCCTCCTGTGCCTCCAACGAAGAGGCGATGGAGAACGCCATCTGCAAGACCATGAGCTCCATCGCGGCGTCCAGCCTCACCACCATTGCGGGCTTTCTGGCCCTCTGTGCCATGCAGCTGACGCTGGGCGCAGACCTTGGCGTCGTCATGGCGAAGGGCGTGGCGCTGGGCGTCCTCTGCACCATCGTCATCCTGCCCTCGCTCATCCTCTTCTTTGACCGGTGGGTGGAAAAATACCGCCATCGCACCTTCATGCCGCGGCTCACCCATCTGAGCCATTTTGTCTCCAAGCACCCGGTGCCTGTGGTGGCGGTCTTTCTCCTGCTGATGATCCCCTTCGGGCTGGCCCAGAGCAGGACGGACATCTACTACAATATTTTTGCGGCTCTGCCGCAGGATATGCCCGGCATCGTGGGCACGAACAAGCTGGGCGAAGACTTTGGCATGATGACCAACCACTTCATCCTCGTCCGGGAGGAGCTGACGGCCTCGCAGGTATCCGGTCTCTGCGACGAGATCAAGGGGGTGGACGGCATCACGCAGGTGGTCAGCCTCGACTCCATCGCAGGCCCCGGCTTCGAGATGGAGCTTCTGCCTGACGAGCTGATGAACATCGTGCAGAACGGCGGCTATAAGCTCATCCTCGCCAACGGCTGCTACAAATCCGGCAGCGACGCCCTCAATGCGCAGGTGGACGAGCTGGTCCGCCTCGTCAAGACCGCGGACCCCGAGGGCCTCGTCACCGGCGAGGGAGCCATGATGAAGGACCTCGTGGAGATCGCGGACGAGGACTTCAAAAACGTCAACATCTGGTCCATCGCGGCGGTGCTGGTCATCATCGCGCTGTCCTTCCGCAGCCTGTCGGTGCCGGTGCTGCTGGTGGCCAGCATCGAGGCAGCCATCGCCATCAATATGGGCATCCCTTATTTCATCGACGACTCGCTGCCCTTCATCGCCAGCATCGTCATCGGCACCATCCAGCTGGGCGCGACGGTAGACTACTCCATCCTCATGACCACCCGCTACCGCGAAGAGCGGCTGGCCCTCCGCTCGCCCAAGGCCGCAGCCCAGCAGGCGCTGGAACATTGCAGCCAGAGCATCCTCACCAGCGGCCTGACCTTCTTCGCAGCCACCTTCGGTGTCGCGGCCATCAGCCGGGTGGAGCTGCTGGAAAGCATCTGCCTGCTCATCTCCCGAGGCGCGCTCATCAGCATGGCGGTCATCCTGCTGGTGCTGCCCGCCGCGCTGATGCTGCTGGACGGCCTCATCTGCCGCACGACATACCACTGGCTCACCGCCCCCAACGCTGCAAAGGAGTGAATCATATGAAAAAAACGCAGGATCTTCTGCGCCGCGCTGGCGCTGCGGCGCTCGCCCTGACCATGACGGTCGGCCTCTGTCGGCCCGCTTTTGCGGCGACGAAAGCCCCCTTTTCGAAGGATGAGACGGTGTATGCCGTCATGGCAGCGGACGGCTCAGTCCAGAAGACCACCGTCAGCGAGCACCTCTACGCTGCCGACGGTCTCGCCGGTGTGGAGGACAAGTCCACCCTGAAGAACATCGTGAATACCGAGAGCTTCGCCGAGTATACCCGGAACGGCGACACGCTGGTCTGGAACACCGACGACACCGACGTCTACTATAAGGGCGACACCGACCGGCCGCTCCCCATCTCCGCGAAAGTGACCTATACGCTGGACGGCAGGACCGCCCCTTTGAGCGAGCTTCTGGGCCAGAGCGGCCACCTCGTGCTCACCATCGACCTGACCAACAACGAGAAGGGGACGCTGACGGTGGACGGAAAAGAGCGCACCGTCGTCACCCCGCTGGTGACAGCGGTGGGCGTCGTGCTGGGCGGGGACGCCCGCAACGTCAACGCCGTGAACGGCCTGCTGGAAAGCGCGGCCAAGAGCAGCGTGGCGGCCTTCGTCGCCCTGCCGGGCGTGAAGGCGTCCCTCGACGGCCTTCTGCCCCAGCAGGTGGACGGTGTGACCCGGTACTTACAGGACAGCCTGACCGTGGAGGCCGATGTAGAAGAGCTGACAGCACCTCAGATCCTGCTGGCCTGTGCTGCTACCGCCGAGGCGCTGGGGCAGGGGGATGAGGTCTTTGACCTCGACAGCCTCAACGGCCTGACCGACGGCATCGCGGCTCTGAACGATGCCATGAGCCAGCTTCTGGACGGTGCTTCCCAGCTGAAGGCGGGCGCGGCCCAGCTTGCCGCTGGTTCGCTGGCCCTGCTGGATGGCGTGAATCAGCTGGACGGCGGTCTCGGCCAGCTGACGGAGGGGCTGGACACCCTGACCTCCAACAACGCCGCCCTGACCTCCGGCGCACAGCAGGTGGCCGACGGCGTGCTGGACTCCGCCAACCAGACCCTCATGGAAAATGGTCTCATCGACACCCCCATGACGTGGGATACCTACGAGGCCGTCATCGACGACATCCTCTCGCTGGGGGAGAAAACGCTGGCGGCAGGCCGCAAAAAGATGGTGCGCACCATCTGGGAGCAGGCTCCTCAGTTCAAGGCCAGCCAGCTGGACATCGCCCTCTACCTCGCGGCCACCAAGACGGGGCACGACCTTGAGGCTGCGCTGCGCCTGATGCAGAGCTTCTCCCCCGATTTCATCGTGGGCTGGCTCCAGAAGCTCACCGACAGCGATGCCCAGCAGAAGATCCACGATGAGCTGGTCTACCAGACCGCCAACAGTGAGGACATGGCCAGCGTCCGCGCTCTCAAGGAAAATCTGGGACAGATCCGATTCTTCGTGTCCAGCGTCGGCCAGTACGCCGACGGCGTGGCCGCCGCAGCCGAGGGCGCTCACATCGCCAAGGAGGGCAGCGCCCGGCTGGCCGGCGGCGCATCCGCCCTGTATGACGGTGTGCTCCAGCTCCAGAACGGCACCGACCAACTCAGCGGCGGCCTTGTGCAGTTCAATGAGGAGGGCATCTCTCAGCTCACCGGCGCACTGGACGCCGACCAGCTCCACGCCCTGCAGGCCGTAGTGGAAGAGATGACCAGCCGCCTCGCCGGTTATACCAGCTTTGCCGGTGCGCCCGAGGGGGCAGAGCAGAGGGTGAAGTTCATCTACAAGACCGCCGAGACGCCCGCCGAAACGGCCCCGGTGGAGACGGCAGCAGAGAACGCCACGGAGGGCAATTTCTTTGTCCGCCTGTGGCACCGCCTGCTGGCGCTGTTCGGGCTGTAAGGATAGGAATTACAAGGCCCCGGAGGACATGAAGCCTCCGGGGCCTGTTGTATCTCTCTGCAAAAAAGGCAGCCGCCCCAGGCAAAGCATAAACCGGAGCGGCTGCGTTTTCAAGGAGGTAAATGATTAGGAGAACATCCAAACAGTTATCTGGTGTGCAGTATCCGGATAACGGTCAGGCAAAGAAGGAGATGATCAGTGCGACGAGGAAACCCACGCCGCCGACCAGCGTTTCCATGATGGTCCAAGTCTTGAGGGTAGTCTTTTCATCCATACCGACAAGGCTCTTGACCAGCCAGAAACCGGAGTCGTTGAAGTGAGAACAGACGGTGGAGCCGCCTGCGATGGCAGCGGTGACACAAGCGAGGTAGAGGGGGCTGAGTTCGCTGATGCCGGGCATGGCGGAGATGATGCCCGCAGCCATGGTCATTGCCACGGTAGCGGAACCCACCGAGATGCGCACCAGGGCAGCCACGATGAAGGCTACCAGAACCAGCGGCAGGCTGGCGTTTGCCACGGCGTTGCCGATGACATCGCCCAGACCGGAGTTCTGCAGCATATAGCGCAGCACGCCGCCGCAGGCAGTGACCAGCAGGATCATGCCGGTGGGCTCCAGAGATTTGGTCATGATCTTTTCCAGCTGGGCGTTGGTGTAGCCGTGACGGGTGCCCAGCAGGTACATAGCAGCGATGGTGGCCAGCAGCAGAGCCATGAACGGCTCGCCGAGGAAGGCCAGAACCGGCTGGATGCCAGCCAGAGCGGGAACGACCTTTGCCACAGAGTTTGCAATGATGAGCAGCAGCGGGATCATGATGATGCCCACGATGGTGCCAAACTTGGGCAGCTTGCTCTCGTCAATGTCTGCCTGCTGTGCAATGTGCTCGGGGACTTCGACCATGTACTTTTTGCCGCAGATGCTGCCCCAGATGGGACCGGCGGCGATCATGGCAAAGATGCCGCAGAAGATGCCGATGAGGATGACCCAGCCAAGGTCAACGCCCAGCATGGTAGCCACCAGCACAGGACCCGGCGTGGGAGGGATGAATGCGTGGCCGACCGCCAGACCGGCCAGCAGGGGGATGACGTAGTACAGAACGGAGCGCTTGGTGCGCTTTGCCAGAGAGAAGGCCAGCGGGATGAGGATGATGAGGCCGGCATCGAAGAAGACCGGCATGGCCACCACAAGGCCGGTGATGCCCAGTGCCCATGCGGCCTTTTCGTCACCGAACTTCCGCACCATGGTCACGGCCAGCGTCTGTGCGCCGCCGGATTCCTCCAGAATGGCACCGAACATGGAGCCGAGGCCCACCAGAAGGGCGATGCCCTTTAAGGTGTTGCCAATGCCCTCGTTGACCGAGCCGATGATGTCGGACAGGGGCATACCGGCCATCAGGCCGATGCCGACAGCACCGATCAGGATGGAGATCATCGCGTGGACTTTGAACTTGATGATCAGGATGAGCAACAGGATCAGGCCTGCCACGGCAGCAAAAACCAGCCGTGCCGCATCGGGTGTTGCAACTGCTGTCATAGAAATTTCCTCCGTTTCGTGATTTTGGTTGCACTTATCCAAGCCGTCCGGAAAAACGCACCGGACGGTTTACCTTTTGTTATTTGTGCGGAGTGATTTACTCCATGTATGCGCCCTTCATGGGGCTGACGGCGTGCTGAGAGTAGAGCTTCAGCAGACCCTTGGTGTACTTGGGAGCCTTGGGCTTCCAGTTGGCGCGGCGCTCGGCAAGGATGGCGTCCATCTCTTCGGGGGTCTTTGCCTCGCCCTTCACGCCCACAATGGCCAGCTTGCGGTTATGCACATCGATCTGGATCAGGTCGTCCGGCTCCACCAGTGCGATGGGGCCGCCCACGGCAGCCTCCGGGCTGACATGGCCGATGACCGGGCCACGGCTGGCGCCGGAGAAGCGGCCGTCGGTGATGAGGGCTACGCTGGAAGCCAGCTTCGGGTCAGCACAGATGGCCTCGCCGGTGTAGAACATCTCGGGCATACCGCTGCCGCGGGGACCCTCGTAGCGGATAAAGATGGCGTCGCCGGGCTTCACCTCACCGTGCAGCACAGCGGAGATGCACGCCTCCTCGCTGTCGTAGGGCTTGGCGCGCAGGGTGGCTTCGAACATATTCTTGGGGCAGGCGGTGTGCTTGATGACGCAGCCCTCCGGGGCAAGGTTGCCCTTCAGGATGGCGATGCTGCCGTCGGTGCCCTTGGCGTTGTCAAAGCTATGGATGATGTCCTCACGGCTGACCGGGCGGGCAAAACCGGCGGTCTTTTCCGCCAGAATGGCGTCGCAGTGCTGGTAGAAGCCGTTCTTCTTCAGCTCCTCCAGATTCTCGCCCAGCGTCTTGCCGGTGACGGTCATCACGTCCAGATGCAGCATGGACTTGATCTCCTCCATCACGCGGGGCACGCCGCCTGCATAGTAGAAATACTGTGCGGGCCAGTCGCCGGAGGGACGGATGTTCAGCAGGTAGTGTGCACCACGATGCATCCGGTCAAAGGTGTCGGCGTCGATCTCAATGCCGAACTCGTGGGCGATGGCGGGCAGGTGCATGGTGGCGTTGGTGGAGCCGGAAATGGCGGCGTGCACCATGATGGCGTTCTCAAAGCTCTTCTTGGTCACGATGTCCTTGGCGGTGATGCCCTTCTTGACCAGCTCCATCAGCTGCTTGCCGGCATCGTAGGCGGCCTGCTTCAGCTCCGGGGCGGTGGCGGGCATCAGGGCGGTGCCCGGCAGCATCAGGCCCAGTGCCTCGGCCATGATCTGCATGGTGGAGGCGGTGCCCATGAAGGAGCAGGCACCGCAGCTGGGGCAGGCGTTGTGTTTGTAATAATCCAGCTGGCTGTTGGGGATGACGCCGGTCTTTTCCCATGCGTCAAACTTGCCGATCTGCTCCAAGGTCAGCAGCTCGTTGATGGCGCAGGCGGGGTCGTTGACCACATACTCCTTGGGCAGGGTGTGGGCTTCCATGACGCCGCCGGTGACCACGATGGCGCTCATCTCCTTCAAACGGCCGATGCTCATCAGCATGGCGGGCACGGACTTGTCGCAGCTGGCGATGAACACGCCGCCGTCGTAGACGCTGGCGTTGGCCTGTGCTTCCACCAGATTCACAATGGCGTCACGGTGGGGCAGAGAGTAGTTGATGCCGTCATGGCCCTGTGCGATGCCGTCGCACATATCGGTGGCAAAGTAGCGGGCCGCCTTGCCGCCGTTGTCGTTGACGGCCTGCACAGCCTCTCTGACGAACTGGTCCAGATGGGCGCTGCCGGGGTGGCTGTCGCCGAAGGTGCTCTCCACCATGATCTGGGGCTTGGAAAGATCCTCGACCTTCCAGCCCATACCCATCTTCAGCGGGTCATTCTCGGGCGCTAATGTGCGGACTTCCTGTGAACGTAACTCCATGATCATTGCCTCCAAATACTGCTTGCTTTTGCCCTTTTTCTGTCGGACATCTTATGGCTTTATTGTAATCCGGCCGTGCGCTCTTTGCAAGTTGTCGCAGACGTATCCTACTATGTGCGCAAAAAAACTGGGATACATCTAGCACTTTGCCCAATTCTCTGGGATATATCATCCAAAACCCGCCTTTTCGACCCGCTTCCATTCGATTTGCTTTTAAAAGTCATCAGATGACTTGCGCGACAAAAACGCCCTGCATGGATCTTTCCGTGCAGGGCGTTCCTCATTTTACAAAGGCGGCCATCCCGATGGTGCCGTCGTCGGGGTCCTCACCATCGTAGACCTTTTTGATATAGGTGCGGTTGAAGTTCAGGTGCATCACCATGGCGGATCTTGCTCCGAGGGGGTCGTGGCGGGCAATGGCCTCTGTGATCATCCGGTGGGTCATGATGGTCTCGTCGATGAGCTTTTTGTGGGTGACGTTGACAAACATCATCACCGCCGTGTCGATGATGGGGATCAACTGCCCCACCACCAGATTTTTGCTGCTCTCTGCGATGCAGGTGTGGAAGGCGATGTCATCCTCGATATAGCGTTCGCCGTCACGGATCTTCGTCTCCACCCGCTCACAGAGCCGCTGCAGACGCTCAATATCTTCCGGGGTGGCGTTCTGCGCCGCGATCTCCGCAATGCCCGGCTCCAGCAGGAGCCGGAGGTTCACTAAATCAAAAGCCAGCGCATTCTTGTCCTGCACGCTGCGCAGGTTCAAAGGGTCGGAAAGGCCCTTTACCGTGGTCACTACATAGGTGCCGGAACCCTGCCGGACCTCCACGATGCCCTTGCTGGACAGCAGCTTGATGGCCTCCCGGATGGTGCTGCGCCCCACGCGGAACTTTTCGCCCAGAGCAAACTCGTTGGGCAGCTTTGCGCCCGGTTCAATGGGGGTATCCAGAATGTAGTGGTAGATCTGGTCTTCGACCTGCTCTGCGAGCAGCTTGTTCTTTAAGTGTGAAAAGTCACTCATAGCAATCACCCGTTTATGAAAAACAGCTTCTTATAATGGAGATGCTTCAGCGCTTCCCGGAGGACGTTCTGGACAGGGCGCAGACCACCTCACAATGGGCACTGTGGGGGAACATATCCACCGGGGTAAAGCCCTCGGCGCGGTAGCCCTTCTGGGTCAGGAGGGCGAGGTCGCGGGCCATCGTCTCGGGGTTGCAGCTGACGTAGACGATCCGTTTCGGGGCCATGCGGGCCACGCTTTCGAGAAAAGCGGGCGTCGAGCCTTCCCGGGGCGGGTCCATGAAGACGACATCGGCCTTCTGGCCTGCGTCGGCGGCCTCCCGGATCCATGCCGTGGCGTCGGCGGCGAAGAAGCGGGCGTTTTTCACTGTCTCTTATACACATCTCCGAGCCCACGAGACCGATCAGTATCTCGTATG
>ENA-OWYM01000181-OWYM01000181.1-human-gut-metagenome-genome-assembly--contig:-NODE-181-length-13320-cov-5.664305_pt1 | contig 13320 bp, 10 predicted proteins | sample MGYA00249748_ERZ652082 | MGnify/ENA primary metagenome ERZ652082 (study PRJEB26925, sample SAMN05827187) | human gut metagenome | biome: ENVO:2100002; feature: ENVO:00000062; material: ENVO:00002003...
CGAGATACTGATCGGTCTCGTGGGCTCGGAGATGTGTATAAGAGACAGATATATCTGATGGCAGACGGTTATCAGGTTTTTGAGGCTTACAACGGCAGAGAGGCGTTGGAAATTTTAAAGAATGAAGATATTCATCTTGTTCTTATGGACATTATGATGCCGGAGATGGACGGCATCACAGCAATGTTGAAAATCCGTGAAGTCAGCAATGTTCCGGTGATTTTGCTCACCGCCAAAAGCGAGGACACCGATAAGGTGCTCGGACTTACCGTGGGCGCAGATGATTATGTGACAAAGCCGTTTAATACGGTGGAACTGCAGGCGCGCGTGAAATCCCAGCTCAGACGTTACATGAAACTGGGAGGCGGCACGGTCAGACCGGACACGATCGTAATCGGTGGGATTGAACTGAATGATGTCACGAAGGAAGTGACACTTGATGGGGATAAAGTGCAGCTGACAAGAACCGAGTATGATATTTTAAAACTTCTGATGCAGCATCCGGGGCAGGTTTTTTCGCCGAATGAAATTTATGAGAAAGTGTGGAACGATAATCCTTTTCGGAATGAGAATACGGTAGCGGTACATATCAGACACCTGAGGGAAAAAGTGGAGTATAATCCAGCGGAACCAAGACACTTAAAAGTTGTCTGGGGGAGAGGCTATAAAATGGAAGTGTAAGTGAGAAAGGACAGTCGATATGAAACAGTTGAAACAATCGCCCGTGGCAAAAATCATTGCGTGGATTTTGATCACAGTATCAGCACTGATGCTGTTGGCAGGCACAGCCGGGGCATATGCCATCAGTGAACTTGGGTTTTATACAAGAAGTGTACAGGAGATCCGGGAGGAGCAGTTTGAACGGATTGCCGGAAAGTACTCTGCGAGAGTGCTGCTGAATCTGAATAACACGGAAAATGAAACCTATTTTAAGGATACCAACTTCCGGTATGGAGTTGTGGAAGCGTCCAATTACGAGGAATTGGAAAAACTGGATCTGAATCAGCAGAGCACCTATGTGCAGTCGAATTTTGATGAGAAAGTAAGTCTCGACAATCTTCATCTTTTTCAGTGCAATATGAATGCTGACACATCGATTTATGTGGACAACTCTGTGCTTGGCGGGTATTACATTACGCACAGTACCAGAGAGTACAGAAATAAATATATCAATGAATATGTGTATGATACAGATAGCGGTATTTTTTATTATCAGGTGTCAGATGTGTCATCTGCACAGATTTCAGAAGAAGAAGTTGCAACTGAAATATGTTATTTCCCGGTGTCAGAAGTGAAAGTGACACTGGTGGATGACAGCACAGGAGAGACGACAGACTATGCGTATGTATATAATACGGCAGATAAAAAGTATGAGGCACTGCAGGAGGGGATGTCAGAAAGTGACGGTCAGGCGGTACTTTGTATTACCATCCAGAATGCAACAGGTGCAGATGAAAATGATCTGCGCAATGTAAAAAATATTCTAGAAAATGCACCGTTGACGTTTTGGCAGCTGACTGCGACAGCATATTCTTACGGAACATCAGACTGGACGGCAGAGATGAGTTATCCATATACACAGGAACAGCAGACAGAGCAGGTCACAATGTCAGAGACAGTCGTGAGTGCACCGACAATGGTTACATCGCAGCCGGTAGAGCTTTCCTATGTCGGAGGGCTGCCGGGCGATGGGATACAAAATCGTACCGATTATGATTCCTCCGAGGCAGATTACCTTTCCACCGTTCAGGGCAGTGACGCAGGAACCGATTACTATGTATTATCTGTGATTCCGGATGCGGATAGTCTTGTAAAAAAAGAGGGTGTCGGAGTCTGGGGCAGCGATTATTTTGTCCAGATAAACTATATTGTGAATCTGGCGGATCACATGAAATACAGCGTGTATGTGATCCTTGCACTCAGCCTGATCGTGTTTGTGGCAAGCTTTGTCTATCTGGTAAGTGCAGCAGGGCATAAAAAAGATCAGGAACAGGTGCAGGGAAGTTTTCTTTGCAAAGTACCGGCCGATTTGTTTACTGTCATATTTTTAGCAGCAGAATCAAGTCTGGCAGTGGGCATTTCATTGCTTGGCAATGCCGGAAGTCCTGACAACTATGTTTTTTATGCGGCGGCAATTCTTTTTCTGCTTTTATGTGGCGGATGGCTGGCATTAGGGTATCTTCTGGATTTTGCAGTGCGCATCAAACTTGGAAAATGGTGGAGAAATACACTCATCTATAAAGTGCTCCGTTCGATCTACCGTGGCTGGAACAAAGTGGGCGAGAATAAGTCCATCCTGTGGAAAGGGCTTGCGATCTTTCTTGGCGTAAACTTTTTGGAAGTTCTGATCTTTGTTGTGTTTGGTGTCGATTATTCTAAAATCATGATCGTCTGGTTTGCAGAGAAAGCTGTGATCCTGTTTGTGGGCGGTGAGGTCTTAATTCAGATGAAGAGACTTCAGGAAGGCGGAAAACATATCGCAGAGGGCGATCTGGATTATCAGATCAACACGGAACATATGCTTCCGGCACTAAAAGAGCATGCGGCAGATTTAAACCGCATCAATGAGGGCGTATCCAAAGCGGTAAACGAGAAAATGAAAAGCGAGCGTTTCAAGACAGAGCTGATCACCAATGTCTCACATGATATCAAAACACCGCTTACCTCGATCATTAACTACGTGGATCTGCTGGAAAAAGAAGAAATTCCAAATGAAAATGCAAAGGAATATCTGGAGGTTTTGGAACGTCAGTCTGCGCGCCTGAAAAAGTTAATTGAAGATTTAATAGAAGCGTCCAAAGCGTCAAGTGGAAGCCTTTCCGTGAATCTGGAAAAACTCGAGGCAGGGGTGTTCCTCGTGCAGACTGTAGGGGAATTTAAGGAGAAAACGGAGAAGAACAAATTAGATCTTCAGATCAAAAAGCCGGAAGAACCGATTTATATTATGGCGGATGGCAGACATTTCTGGCGTGTCATTGATAATCTGATGAACAACATATGCAAATACGCACAGCCGGAGACAAGAGTTTATATCAATTTAGAGCAGACCGGAGAGAAAGTGCAGATTACGTTCCGAAACACTTCCAGATATCCGCTGAACATTTCCAGTGAGGAGCTGATGGAGCGATTTGTCCGTGGGGACAGTTCCAGAAACACAGAAGGAAATGGTCTGGGCTTGTCGATTGCAGGAAGCCTGATGGAACTTATGCATGGAAAAATGCAGCTTTTCGTGGACGGAGATTTATTCAAAGTCGTTCTCGAATTTGACCGGTGCGAAGCTTCATAAAAGTTGAATGTGGACAGTAAGAACAGTCTTAACATAGAAAATGTGAGGACTGTTCTTTTTTTTGGCAATAAAATGTTTGCGGAACTTATATTTTATTGTATGTGAAAAAATATTTTTGTGATAAAATAAGTGTCAGGACGAAAGAGGTGGACAAAAATATCTTTTATATTATAGAATTGTAGGAATTTGGCATGAGACAGCAAAATCAGAAATTAACGCATGTAAAACATGAATTTGATCCCATTTTTGATGAAAATTCAGAGATATTGATTCTCGGTACGCTTCCTTCCGTGAAGTCGAGGGAGCAGAATTTTTATTATGGACATCCGCAGAACCGTTTCTGGAAAGTCATTGCGGCACTTTTTGAAGAGCCTGTGCCGGGGAAAATCCCAGAGAAAAAGGATTTGCTGTTAAAACATCATATTGCGCTGTGGGATGTGATCGCAGAGTGCGATATTGCAGGTTCTTCCGACAGTTCCATCAAAAATGTTGTGCCGGCGGAGCTGTCTGTGATCCTTGACCATGCGCCGATCAGGACAATCTATGCTAATGGTGCGAAAGCATATGACCTGTATCAAAAGTATACTTATCCGGTCACTGGCAGGGACATCCGAAAACTTCCCTCCACAAGTCCGGCGAATGCGGCGTTCCAGATGGAGAGGCTGCTTGGGGCGTGGCAGGAGATTTTGGAAAAACATCAGATATAAATGGAGATATTATCATGCACATCGACAGAGAAGATATGCTGGAACTGACCAGAAGAATGACGATAGCAAGAAACTGTTTTAACCGTGTAGCGGGTGCTTATATGGACGGGGAAGGATTCATTGACGGCTCGTTCAACACCCATTTTTTAAAGCTGTCTCCGGCAGACAAAGAGAAACAGCTTGCGATCGCCAAGACAATCCCATATGCAAAAACCAATGAGCAGTTGAAAAATTTCAGGATTGACAGCAGACAGAAGAAACCGGGAAGTATCTGGCATCTGCTGACCGCATTGAGGGACTGCGAGCTGAAAAACGATGCACTGTTGTATTCATTGTATGAATATATCGGGGAACGTTATGTTGTGGATAAACCTTACACGATCGAGGTTTTCTGTGGAAACTATGATGTTCCGGTAAAAGGCGCAGACAAGGAGAACCAGTGGGAATCGGAGGAGGTTTACCGTTTTCTGGTCGTGGCGGTCTGCCCGACGGTAGGAGAATATGAGGCGGGCATGCCACAGGCAGGTTTTTTATTCCCTGCTTTTGCGAACAGAAGTACGGATCTGGAAGGCGTTAATATTTTTGCAGAAGATGGGGCGTGTGAAAAAATGGCTAATGTGCTTGGTTTGTAGCGGAGGTGACGACGATATGCGCACAAAACAAAATTACCAGATACTTACTTTTCACACGACAACAGCCGCGATGGCAATGGAAGATTACTGTCATGAGCAGAAAATTCCGGGCAGACTGATTCCGTTACCACAGGAGATTTCTGCGGGCTGCGGGCTTGCATGGCGTATGCTGCCGGGAGAGTATGAGCAGGAAAAAGATAGAATTGAAAAATCAGGGATAGTGATCGAGAGTAATATTATAATTATGATTTGAAAAAATTGCGGGAAGCAGGCTTTTATTATATTGATAAAACAGGACTTATTCAGCAGCTTTTGCAGAACTGGGGAGAAGTGAATCTTTTTACAAGATCACGTCGCTTTGGAAAAACACTCAATATGAGCATGTTGAAAAATTTCTTTGAAATCGGTGCGGATAGTACACTTTTTGATGGACTGTATATATCACAGAACGAAAAACTGTATGAGGAATATATGGGAAAATATCCGGCTTAATCTGACTTATGATGAAATTGACAACAGCATTGACAATTTATGTTAATACAGGGAAGTGTGCGTCAAATCCGCCATTTCCGATCCGCGTTGCGTTCTGCATCGGACCGGTTGGCGAGGAAATTGAATTTTTTCAGGAGAGATAACAGAAAAGATAGCTGATCTTTCTAAAACTGGCATGCTCAAAATAAATAAAACTGGATATATACACAAAGCCAATTTTGCGTAAGATATGGGGTAAGGATTCGGACGAAACAAAGAATCTGATCAAATTTACAAGAGGAGAATTTTAATTATGAGAAATGAAAAAGTTTACAAACTTACCCTGACAGCCTTAATGGCGGCATTGTCCTATGTAGTATTTACGTTTTTGCAGATTAAGATTGCACTTCCGGGTGGTGACGCTACTTCCCTGCATCTTGGAAATGCAGTCTGTGTATTAGGTGCATTACTGCTTGGCGGCGTATACGGCGGGCTTGGCGGTGCAATCGGAATGACGATCGGTGATCTGCTTGATCCGGTTTATATCATTTATGCTCCAAAGACATTTTTGCTGAAATTCTGCATTGGTCTGATTACCGGACTAGTCGCACATAAAATCGGAAAAATTTCCACATCCAATGACACAAAGCATGTATTGAAATGGACAGTGATCGCATCTATCTGTGGCATGGTTTTTAATATGATATTCGATCCACTTGTCGGATATTTTTATAAGAGAGTCATTATTGGAAAACCGGCAGCAGAAGTGACACTTGCGTGGAACATTACGGCAACCAGTATCAATGCAGTGCTTTCCGTGATTGCAGCCGTTGCAATCTACATGGCACTTCGCCCGGCATTACGAAAATCAGGGCTGTTCATGACTATAAAATAAATGCATTGCCATAAAAAAAGATATATGTTAACATATAGCCTGTTGCTTTTATAAGTAATTGCAAAACTCATAAAAAAGTAAATATAATTTTTCACAATTTGTATAGCTTAGGTTAGGGTTTTGTGATTGTGTATTAAAATGAAAAAAGGGAGAAAACCAAAATGAAATTAACAGGCAAAAAAATCAAATCCATGCTTCTTTGCATGATGCTTACTATGGCAATGGCAATTACAGCAGTTGGATGTGGCAGCAAGACAGAGAATACAACAGATACTCAGAAAAATACAGAGATATCAATCGTTAATACTGAGTCAACTGTAGAGACAGAAGCGGTTGCAGAGACAGAGAGTGTGGATGCTGCTGTGGCGCAGGAGATCATATTAGGCGAAGGCAGTGTCAAATTTACTTTTATCGTGGTGGATGCAGATGGAAACGAGACAAACTTTGTGGTCAGCACAGATAAAGAAACGGTCGGCGACGCTTTGTTAGAGCTGAATCTGATCGAAGGTGAAGAAGGTGATTATGGTCTTTATGTAAAGACTGTAAACGGAATCACTGCAGATTATGATACAGACCATACTTACTGGGCATTCTATGTAAATGGAGAGTATGCAAGCACAGGTGTGGATTCCACTCCGGTGAACGAAGGCGATACCTACGAGTTTAAGGTAGAAAAATAATGAAGCTGAAAACGAGGGAAGTGGCAATATTCGGTATGCTGGGTGCTTTGATGTATGCATCAAAAGTATTTATGGAATTACTGCCGAATGTACATTTACTTGGAGTTTTTACCATTTCTTTTACACTTGTTTATCGGAAAAAAGCACTGTACCCGATTTACACGTATATATTATTGAATGGGTTGTTTGCGGGATTTGCGACATGGTGGATACCGTATCTGTATCTCTGGACGATTCTTTGGGGCGTGACCATGCTGCTCCCACAAAAAATTCCGAAGAAGATACAGCCAATTGTGTATATGATCGTAAACGCATGTCATGGATTTTTGTTTGGAACACTCTATGCCCCGGCGCAGGCAATTCTTTTTGGACTGAGTTTTAAGGGGATGATCGCCTGGATCATTGCAGGATTGCCGTGGGATTTTGTGCACGGTGTCAGCAATTTCTTCTGTGGAATATTGATTGTTCCGATTGTGACACTGCTGCGGAAGTTAGAGAAACAAGTGGGATGAGAAGTGTATAGAATCATTGTGGATATTTTCAGAAACGAAAAGCGGAAGCTGTCTTAAAACACAGCTTCCGCTTTTCGTTTTTATTCTTTATCTTTGGCAATCGGCAGAGTGAAAATAAACTCTGTGCCAACGCCCTCTGTACTGATACAGTTGATATTTTCTCCATGAGCCTGAATGATTTCTTTTACAATGGAAAGTCCAAGACCGGTGCCGCGCTTGTCTTTTCCGCGGGAGAGGTCGGTTTTGTAAAATCTTTCCCAGATTTTTTTCAGACTGTCTTTGGGAATACCGATTCCGGTATCCTTGACCGAGACAAATACTTTGTCGTTCTTCTCGGTTGTCTCAATCGTGATCGTGGAATCCGGATGACTGAACTTGATCGCATTGTCGATCAGATTGTAAAGTACCTGTTGGATTTTGCTGAAATCAGCAGTGACAAACAACTGCTCACCGGAGAGAATCAGGTTGAAGCGGATATGTTTGTTGGCACAGATTCCCTCAAAAGTCAGGAGCGTTGTCTTGATCGTCTGGTTGATATCAAAATCCGTCACATCTAGCATAACACCATGAGAACCAAATTTATTTAATTCCAGAAGGCTTTTGGTCAGTTTGTTTAACCGTTCTGTCTCAAACAGGATGATGTTTAAATACTTTTCCTGCATTTCAACCGGGATAGTTCCGTCCAACATTGCCTCCACATATCCCTTGATCGAGGTGAGAGGGGATCGGAAATCGTGTGAGACATTGGAGATAAACTTCCGCTGATCTTCCTCCAATGTGTTCAATTCATTTGCCATATAATTTAAGGATGCGGCGAGATAACCAATTTCGTCATTGGAATGCACATCGATCTTGGCATCAAAGTTTCCATTGGAATATTCATCTGCCGCATGCGTGATCTTGCGGATCGGAATATAAACTACATATGTAAACAATGCAAGCACGACAAACGCAGCAGCAAAGATCAGAGCCAGTGTTGTGTATGCGATCGCAGACAGACTGTTTGCAGATGCGGTCAGGTACGATTCTGCCTTGTGGATGATCACATAACCGCGCACTTTGTAGTTGACAGTGATCGGGGAAAATACACTCAGCATATTTTCCTGAAAATAATCGTAAAAGGTTCCGACACGATAATAGCGGTTGCCGAAGTCTGTCATATCAAAGTCCGGAATCGTTTCGTCCGTATTTTCTGTGTCAGCAGTGTTGATCAGGATCTTTCCGTGTGTATCTACGATCCAGATATCTGCGTTCAGATAAGTGTCCAGAGCGCTGAGCTGCTCGTTGATCTCATCTAATGTCATGGAATTGCTGAAATAATTCTGCGCATAACTGGATGAGATCAGGGCAGATTCCCGGTATAAATTCTGAGCTTCTTTTTTTTCAAGGTGTTGGAAGGTGAGGTGGTAAGTGAAGGTCGCAATGATGAGAAAACCAAGCAGGCCAAAAAGCAGATAACCACCTAAAAGCTTTAAGTATAATGTACGTTTCATTTAATCTCTGACCTCAAATTTGTATCCAATTCCCCATACCGTAGCAAGGCTCCAGTTCGCATGGTCTTTAATCTTTTCACGGAGACGTTTTACATGGACATCCACCGTTCTTGTATCACCGATGTATTCATAGCCCCAGATATGGTCTAAGAGCTGTTCTCTGGTGAAAACCTGATTTGGAGAGGAAGCAAGGAAATATAAAAGTTCCAGTTCCTTTGGCGGCATATCCACTGCCTGCCCCATATAAATGACGGAGTAATTCGAAAGATTGATGACCAGATCTTCATATTTGACACATTTCAGATCCGGGATCACTTCCTCGGTTTTCACTGGCTGATAACGTCTTAACACGGCTTTGACGCGGGCAACAAGTTCCTTCGAATCGAAAGGTTTCATCATATAATCATCCGCACCGAGTTCAAGACCTAACACTTTGTCAAAAATTTCACCTTTTGCGGAGAGCATAATGATCGGAACATTTGCTTTTGCACGCACTTCACGGCACACCTGATAGCCGTCGATTCCAGGTAACATCAGATCGAGCAAAATAAGGTTCGGATTGTACTGCTCGAATGCGATCAGTGCTTCCTCCCCATCGTTTACAATCTTTGTGTCAAAGCACTCCTTTGTGAGATAAAGGGAAATCAGCTCTGCAATATTATTATCATCATCAACAATTAAAATTTTCTGTTTCGCTGCCATATATCCTCCTTGTTATTTAAATTCGGCAATTGTTACACCTGCATCGCCCTCACCGTATTCGCCGAGGTGATAGGACTTCACATGTTTCTGGCGTTTCAGATAAGTGTGCACGGCATTCCGCAGTGCACCGGTTCCTTTTCCATGTACGATGCGCACGGAGCCTAAATGGGAAAGATAAGCGTCATCGAGATATTTATCCAATAAAGCGATCGCCTCATCTGTGGTTTTTCCGATGAGGTTGATCTCCGGGGAGATCGTTGCGGATTTGCTCATGCGGATTTTTCCGGCTCCGGTTTTGTTTGCCTTTGCACCGGTCATCATCGGGGAATCCTCATCGATCAGGATCAGGTCATTGATATTGACAAGAGAGCGCAGAATTCCCATCTGGACGTAAAGGTCACCTTTCGCATTCGGAAGTGTGTGCACGGTTCCTTTCAGATTCATGCTGATCACTTTTACGGTGTCGCCGATCTGAAGCTTTTTCGGGACTTTGTGGTTTGGAACAGCATTTTTCTTCTGGTCGGCAAGCTTTTTCTGACTTGCATTCATCTTGTCACGAAGTCGGGTACGCTCTTTTTCCATCTCGCTCATTGGAGCATTTGCTTTGCCGTATTTGTTAAAGTTGCGGATTGTCTCATCTGCCACGTCTTTGGCTTCTTTTAAGATGCGGAACGCTTCCTCGTTTGCATCACGCAGTATCTTGTCGCGGCTTGCATCCAATTTTTCCTGCTTTTGCTCGAGACGCTCTTTTAAGGACTGGATTTCCTGTTTATAGCGGTTGATCTCAGCCTGTTCTTTTTCGATGGTCACACGGCTTTTTTCGAGATCGGCAAGAAGATCTTCGAAGTTTTCATCGTTTTCACTGATGCGGGTTTTGGCGTCTTCGATGAGGTCTTTGCCAAGACCAAGTTTTTCCGAGATCGCAAAGGCGTTACTTTTTCCCGGGATACCGATTAAAAGCCGGTAAGTCGGGCTTAAAGTCTCGACGTTAAATTCGCAGCAGGCATTTTCCACATCCGGGGTTGAAAGTGCAAACACTTTCAATTCACTGTAGTGAGTGGTTGCCATGGTACGGGCACCGTACAGGTGCAGTCTGGATAAAATGGAGATTGCAAGTGCAGCACCTTCCGTCGGGTCGGTTCCGGCACAAAGCTCGTCAAAGAGAACGAGCGAACGGTCATTGACCTTTTTCAAAATGCGGATGATATTGGTCATGTGGGATGAAAAAGTACTTAAACTCTGTTCGATACTCTGCTCATCGCCGATGTCTGCAAATACTTCCTCAAATATACCAAGCTCCGACCGCTCAGAAGCCGGAATATGAAGACCGGACTGTCCCATTAAAGTAAGCAGTCCGACAGTCTTTAAAGAAACTGTTTTACCACCGGTGTTTGGACCTGTTACGATCAAAAGCTTGAAATCTCTGCCGAGCATGACATCAATCGGAACCACTTTTTTCTTATCGAGCAGTGGGTGGCGTCCTTTCTTAATATGAAGATATCCCTCATTATTAAACGTCGGTGCAACACCATTGTAGGTCTGTGCATAGGCAGCTTTTGCAAAAATAAAATCAAGTTCTGCCAGAATCGTATAATCCGTAGCAATCTGTTCAGAAAAATTAGCAGTCAGCCTGCTCAGGTTTTCTAAGATTTTTTCGATTTCGTCTTTTTCTTTTAACAGAAGTTCTTTGTATTCGTTATTCAGATTCACGACCGCCATCGGTTCAATGAAAAGGGTGGAACCGGATGAGGACTGGTCATGTACCATGCCGGGAATCTGGGATTTTGCCTCGGCTTTGACTGGCAGACAGTAGCGTCCGTCGCGCATGGTGATCACAGCGTCCTGCAAATAGCTTCTGGTTGTGCTGTTGTTGATCATGTTGTTCATCTGGGCGCGAATCCTGTCGTTCATGCCGCGCATGGAACGGCGGATGGAACGCAGTGTGCTGCTTGCGTCGTCGGCAATCTCGTCCTCTGCGAGAATGCAGCGCTTAATCTCGTCATAGAGCGGTGTCAGCGGTTCGATTTCGGTGAAAAATCCGGTCAGTGAATCGTCCGGGACTTCCTCTTTTTCTGAGCGGGAAAATGCTTTTACACGCTTGGCAGCCTCTAAGAGAGAACAGATCGAAAGCAGTTCTGCGGCACTTAAGGAGGCACCGATCTCTAAACGTTTCAGCGAGTCATTGACACTGTGCACGCCGGAAAATGAGAGGTTTCCACAACGGAACAGACGGCTTAATGCATCCTTCGTCTGGAGCTGAAGCTGCTCAATCTGGGCTTTGTCTGTGATGGGACGCAGTGCAAGACAGCGTTTTTTTGCTTCCGGACTGCATGCGTATTCAGACAGCTGATTTAAAATTTTATTATATTCTAAGGTTTTTAAAACTTTTTCATTCATAAAACAAAAGTACTCCATCATCGTTTTAGCTGATCAGTTTTTATTATAGACCAAAGTGAAGCTGATGAAAAGAAGAGTTTGGCAGGAATTGCGCAAAAAAAGAAAGTATTGCAAGCGTATGTGTTTCAATTTATAATATAGATTGGTATGATTTTTCATGTATGGATCAAAAAGTAAAACAGATACAAGCTTGATTGCATTTGAAGGTGCGGCAGGAATGTCACTGCCTGGAAAGGAATATCATGCAGGAAAACAAACAGGATAAATATGAATTTATCAGTGAAAAAATAAAGGAAAAACCAGTGAATAAAAAGAAACTGGTATATCACGTATGCTTTGTCGTACTTCTGGCAGTTTTATTTGGAATTGTGGCGAGCGTTACGTTCGTGCTGTGCCAGCCGAAAATAGATGGTATGCTTCATCCGAAGGAAGATCCGACCATCACGATCCCAAAAGATGAACCGGAACAGGAGACGGAAACGGAAGAGCCGGATACGGAGACAGAAACAAACGAACCGGATTCTGAGCCACAGATCGTGTACGAACAGCTTACACTGGATGATTTCCAGACATTGCAGAATGAGATGTATGCGATCGGGAAGCAGGCAAACAAGTTTATCGTGGCAGTGACAGGGGTAAAGAGCAATACAGACTGGTTCAACAATGCCTATGAGAGCAAGGGACAGGGTTCCGGTATTATTATTGCAAACAGTGGTCAGGAGCTGTTGATCCTGACTGAGAGAAAAGTGATCGCAGAAGCGTCTTCTGTCTATGTGACCTTTGTCAATGACACATCAGTAGAGGCTTCCATCAAGAAATACGATGGAAATACAGGAATTACTGTACTCAGTGTTCCGGTGGATGAGATCGACAATGATACCATGAATCTGATCTCAGTCGCAGTGCTTGGCAACTCGCTTGCCATCACACAGGGAACGCTTGCGCTTGCGGTTGGAAGTCCGCTTGGAACGAATTATTCCATTTTGACAGGAAATATCACTTCCTCTGCTTATTCCATTTCCACAATTGATGCGAATTATGATATTTTCACAACGGATATCGTGGGAAGCAAAAACGGAAGTGGGGCACTTATCAATTTAAACGGCGAAGTGATCGGTCTTGTCACACAGGGATACAGCAGTGAGGGCGATCAGAATACGCTGACAGCAATCTCTATTTCAGAATTGAAACCGGTGATCGAGATGTTGTCCAATAATAAAGATATTCCATACATCGGTCTGGAAATCACTACAGTTACCAATACAATCGCAAAAGAGAATGATATTCCAAAGGGCGTTTATATTAAGGAAGTAAAAATGGATTCGCCGGCGATGGCAGCAGGACTACAGAGCGGTGATGTCATTACAGAGATTGACGGGGAAGCGGTGATCTCGGTTGATGGATATCAGACAAAATTGCTTTCCCTCACACCGGGCGATGTGGCGGAGGTCACGATTCAGAGACAGGGAAATGATGGTTATACGGAGATTAAATGCCCTGTAACGGTCAGTGTTTTACAGCTGTCTCTTATACACATCTCCGAGC
>ENA-OWYM01000186-OWYM01000186.1-human-gut-metagenome-genome-assembly--contig:-NODE-186-length-13180-cov-5.794895_pt1 | contig 13180 bp, 12 predicted proteins | sample MGYA00249748_ERZ652082 | MGnify/ENA primary metagenome ERZ652082 (study PRJEB26925, sample SAMN05827187) | human gut metagenome | biome: ENVO:2100002; feature: ENVO:00000062; material: ENVO:00002003...
ATACGAGATACTGATCGGTCTCGTGGGCTCGGAGATGTGTATAAGAGACAGAGATGATGTAAGCCCCTGGCTGATGTACTACCGATGTACATACCCGGTCTTTTACGAACAGCCTCAAGTCCTTCCAAAATCTGGATCTGGTCTCCACCATATTCGTTTTCTGTACCCATTTATTCCTCCATTCTGCACATAAAAAAATATGTACAATGCAATTATATTTCTTTTCTCTCTTCCGTAGTCCCCTGCACAACTTTAAATATCTTGTTGATATGAAATCTGTTTTTTACAAATTCATCCAGCCCTGTGCAGGTGATCAGCGTCTGTGTGTCATGAATACTGTTGAGCAGATAATTCTGCCGGTTACTGTCAAGTTCCGACAACACATCATCGAGCAACAAAACCGGTGTATCATGAATGGATCGTTTGACCAGTTCGATCTCTGACAATTTTAAGGACAGCGCAGAAGTTCTCTGCTGTCCCTGCGAACCGAACTTCCGGATGTCCACCTCACCGATGGAAAAAAGAAGGTCGTCCCGGTGTGGTCCCACCGATGTCATACACTGCCGCATATCCCGCTCTTTTACTCTGGACAGTTCATCCTCAAAAAAGATATCTTCAATACTTGGTTCATATTGCAAAATTAAATCTTCTTTTTCACCGGAAATCCGATAGTGGATATCATGCACGATCTCATTTAGCTCATCAACAAACTGTTTTCTTCGCCGAATGATTTTCCTGCCAGTTTCTACCAGCTGCATATCCCATACCGGAAGTGTATCCTTTAAATCCGGTCTGTAAACCATATCTTTTAATAATTTGTTACGCTGATTCAAAATTTTATTGTAAGTTGTAAGATCTGACAAATATATTTTATCCAACTGGCATAATTCAGAATCCAGAAATCTGCGGCGCTCCGCCGGACCATTTTTGATAATATTCAGATCCTCAGGCGAAAAAAATACCATATTGAGAATTCCAAAAAGCTCACTGGCTTTTTTGATTGGAACTTTATTGATTGCGATTCCCTTGGAACGATTGTGTTTTAAATGCATATCAATCTGATATTCTTTTTCTTTTTTTACAACAACCGTTCTGATATGGGACTCCTGCTCCCCGAAACGGATCATTTCCTTGTCCTTACTACATTTGTGGGACTTAGTTGTTCCACTTAAGTATGCAGCTTCAAGGATATTCGTTTTTCCCTGCGCATTGTCCCCGTAAAAAATATTGGTTCCCTCATCAAATGAAATATTTAAATCTTCATAATTTCGAAAATTCTGCAATTCAATTGACTTTATGATCATTTTACAATCTGAATTGTCTCGCCGTTAAAGGAAACAACATCTCCATTGTATAATTTTTTTCCACGCTGAAGCTCTGTCTCGCCGTTTAATTTTACCTGTCCATCCTGAATAAAAAACTTTGCATCTACTCCGGATTCTACAAGACCTGCTTTTTTCAAAGCCTGTCCCAGTTTAATAAATTCGTCCGTCTCTCTGATATTTACTGTGATCATCTTTCTGCCTTTCTTAGTTAGTGGCTGCGTTAAAGTTTACCGGAAGAATCAGATAAATGAACTTTCCTTCATCATCCTTGATAAAACATGGAGCCTTCGGGTTTACCATATAAAGAGAAACCTCTTCCTCATCGATGACTCTCAATGCATCGATAAAGAATTTCGGATTAAATCCAATGAGGATATCTTTTCCCTCTTTTGCGATATCAATATCTTCATTCATGGAACCAATAAAAGAATTGATCTTTAATTCCATATTTCCATCTGTGATATTCATGATAATTGGTTTCTTGTCACCCTCTTTTACGAGGAGTGTTGCACGGTCGATACAGTCTAATAATTCACGCTTATTAATCTTAACTTTTGTATCATAATCAGAGGAAAGCATCTGCTCAATCTTGAAATACTCCCCTTCAATCAATCTGGATACAACTGTAGTATCATCAAATTCAAATACAATATGATTCTCTGAAAGGAAAATATTGACTTCTTCCTCTGCACTTCCAGGTAAAATCTTACTTACTTCCTGAAGTGTTTTACCAGGAACAACTACTTTCTTATGATCGTAATTATTCTTTAATTCAATATTACGGATGGAAATTCTATGTCCATCCAGAGAAACTACTTTTAACTGATTCTCCTCAATCTCAAAAAGTTCACCAGTCATCAGTTTATTATTATCATTGTCAGCAATTGAGAAGATCGTCTGACGAATCACTTCTTTTAAAGTAAACTGGGAGATTGAAATACATTCATTTCTTTCAATAAATGGAATATAGGAAAAATCATCACCTGATTTTCCAACAATGTTAAACTTTGCTTTCTCACAGGTAATGGTAGTTTTAAAATTGGAATCTGTTTCGATCACAACATCACTGTCCGGTAATTTACGGACAATCTCAGAAAAAATCTTAGCATCTAATGCAATGATTCCCCTCTCTGCAATTTCTCCTTCAATCTTAGTTTCAATTCCAAGTTCCATATCGTTTGCTGTTAATTTGATTTCATTAGCAGAAGCATCAATTAAAATGCATTCAAGGATTGCCATTGTGGTTCTGGTTGGAACAGCCTTGGACACAATGTTAACTCCATGAAGCAGATTTGATTTAGAACAGATTAATTTCATAATGTGAATAACTCCTTCCTGCTTGGCGAAAGCCAAAATAAATATAATTAATAAAAGATATTAAAAGTAGTCGTATTAGTGTGTGTGAATAAGTGAATAACCCTGCAACCCTTGAAAACATAAGGGCTTGTCCGAAAAATCCGACTGTATAACTATGTGAAAAGCATGAGGATTAACCTTGGATAAAATGTGAATTAAAATTTTAAGCCTCCTCAGAAAAAATTTGAAATTCATCTTGAAAAGTAGGTTATCCAAAACTTTAAACATTAATTAAACACGGTTTGAACAGGTTATCCACAAAATTTTGTTAATAACTCAAAAAAAAGTTGATAACTTTAGTTTGGATTGATTTTTTTCTTGATAGTTTCAATTAAATTGCGTGTCTGTTCGTTGGAATCGTACTCATCCGCAATTTTTTTGATGCCGTGGATAATGGTCGAGTGATCTCTTCCGCCCAGTAAGGAACCGATGGAATCCAATGGAATATCCGTCATGGTTTTACAGAGGTACATGGCAATCTGCCTTGGTCTTGCAATCTCATTACTTCTGTTTTTCGAGATCATCTGATCCAGTGAAATCTGGAAATGTTCTGAAACAACTTCAATGATAAGCTGAGGAGTGATTTCTCTTGGCTTGTCCGGTGTGATAATATTCTGAAGTTCTTTCTTGGCAATCTCCATGGTGATCTCTGTTTTTTCCAGATTTGAGTAAGCGAGGAGTTTGTTCAAAGCTCCCTCTAATTCACGGATGTTGGATTTAATATTATTTGCGATGTAATTTAAAATGTCATCGCTTAAGGACATATCATCAGATTCCACTTTCCGGCGAAGGATTGCCATTCGCGTCTCGTAATCAGGAGCTCCGATGTCTGCCATAAGTCCCCATTCGAAACGGGAACGGATTCGTTCTTCTAACGTTTCCATATCCTTTGGCGGTTTATCCGATGTTAAAATGATCTGTTTGCCTGCGGAGTGGAGAGCGTTGAACGTGTGGAAAAATTCTTCCTGTGTACTTTCTTTTCCTATAATAAACTGAACGTCGTCGATCATGAGAACGTCGATGGTTCTGTATTTTTCACGGAATTTATTCATCGCAGAGGCGTTACCACTACGGATAGATTCGATAACTTCATTGGTAAATTCCTCGGAAGTAACATACAAAACTTTTGCTTCCGGATTTCTTTCCAGGATGAAATGTCCAATGGAATGCATCAAGTGGGTTTTTCCAAGTCCAGGTCCACCATAAATATAAAGAGGGTTGTAAGCTTCTCCCGGAGATTCCGCTACTGCCAGGGAGGCAGATTGTGCAAAACGGTTATTGCTGCCGACGACGAAAGTATCAAATGTATAATTTGGATTTAAGTTGGAACGTTTGGAAGCTTCTGGTTCCGGTGTTTTCTTTCCTTTATTATTGGAAGGTCTGATATTCCTGGTCTGTTCCGGTAAAATAAACTGAATCTCATATTCTGTTCCGATAATTTCAGCAATTGCTACTTTTAAAGGAAGATAATATTTTTTTGAAATATAACTTAAAGTCATCTGTTCAGATGGAACAAGGATATAGAGGGTATTTCCCTCAACACCAAAAACTTCCAGAGGTTTGATCCAGGTATCAAAAGAAATGTCGCTGACATCATGCTCTGTTTTTACTGTCTGTAAAATTTCATCCCATTTTTCCAAAATCTTGTCCATTTTCTAACTCCGTTTTCTGATAGCACTAAAATATAGCAGTTAATCTTAACTGCTTAAAAAACTCTAAAAAATTCTATATAATGCTATCCTACACTATTTTTGCGGAATTATCAACGTTTAATTGTGGAAGGACTGGGGATAGGGCGTTGATAAAAAAAGTGGCTATATGGGCGTTTTAACGCTTAATGTGAATATACTAGAAGTTATTGTTAATAATGGAAAAATAGTTATAGACCGGGAAAAATAAGGATTGTACACATTTATACACAAGTTATGATGATATTATCAAGAAATTGTCCACAAGTTATCCACAAATTGAGGATAACTTATGTAAACGGCATAAATACTGGGTTTTCTGTGGAAAAATTTTTGATTTTCTATGTGTATAACATTATACCATATATAGATAAAATGCATATCTTCCTTATATATATAGTGGTAAAAAAACGAAAATCACAGAAAGTGGAAAACTAAATATTGGCAAAAGCCTTATTTTATGAGATTTTGCTTGACTTTGTCCGATTATTTTGATATAAATAAAAATGATGTTTTGTCGCTATTGAAGTAGACTTATCATAACATTGAGTAAAATAAATGTTTGAATTGTAGAGGAGGTGTATGTGACATGAAGATGACATTCCAACCTAAAAAGAGACAGAGAGCGAAAGTTCACGGATTCAGAAGCAGAATGAGTACTGCAGGCGGAAGAAAAGTATTGGCTGCAAGAAGATTAAAAGGTAGAAAAAAATTATCAGCATAGGCCACATATTTGTGGTCTTTTCTTCTTTTATGATCAATTTTTGGCAAAGGAATATTAGATGAAATATTCAGAATCATTAAAGAAAAACAGGGATTTTCAGAACGTATATAAAAAAGGAAAGTCTTATGCAAATCGTTATCTGGTGATGTACGTTCTGAAAAACGATACAGAAAGAAACCGGTTAGGTATATCGGTGAGTAAAAAAGTAGGGAATAGCGTTATAAGACATCATGTAACCCGATTGATCAGAGAAAGTTACCGGCTACAGGAAGACATGTTTAATAGTGGTTTAGACATTGTAGTCATCGCAAGAAATACAGCAAAAGACATTTCATATCATGAAGTGGAAAGTGCTTTGTTACATCTTGGAGGTCTTCATAAAATTTTGAAGTAAAGATTTTAGAAAAGAAGATGGAATCATTTTGAAAAAAATATTGATTGCTTTGATTAAATTTTATAGAAAGTATATTTCTCCGATGAAAACAACAAAATGTCCATACTACCCGACCTGTTCCACCTATGGGTTAGAGGCTGTCGAAAAGTATGGAGCTGTCAAAGGTGGGGCGTTAGCGCTTTGGAGAATTATAAGATGTAATCCTTTTTCAAAAGGCGGATATGATCCCGTTCCATAATTGGAGGTATTTTCAGTGTCAGAGATGTTATTAACAGCATACAATGGTGCCATTCTTGGACCAATTGCAAAATTACTTGGCTGGATAATGAATGGCATGTATATTTTAATGGAAAAAGTTGGAATTTCCAACGTAGGTCTTTCTATTATTTTATTTACCATTGTTATTTATGCTTTAATGTTCCCATTGACTTATAAACAGCAGAAGTTCTCGAAGTTATCTCAGAAGATGAACCCGGAGCTTCAGGCGGTCCAGAAAAAGTATAAGGATAAGAAAGATACCGTATCCATGCAGAATATGCAGGCTGAGACACAGCAGATCTATGAGAAGTATGGTGTTTCACCGACAGGCAGCTGTGTGCAGATGTTAATTCAGATGCCTTTACTTTTGGCGTTGTACCGTGTATTTATGAATGTTCCTGCCTATATCAGCAGTGTGAAGGATGTTTATCTTGATCTGGTTGATAAGATCATGGCAACAAGCGGCTATCAGGATATTATGACAAACCTGATGAGCACATTAAAATTGAACACAGTACAGGTTGATTTTACGGCAACAGATACAACAACATTACAGAATTATGTAGTAGATGTTTTATCAAAAATGAGTTCTACCGGATGGGATTCCTTAAGAGAGTCATTCCCGGCGCTCACAGATTCCATTGATTCTACATATGGTGTAGTTTCTCATGTAAACAACTTTATAGGATTAAATATTTCAGATACTCCATTTCAGATCATCAAAGCTGCATTTGCAGGTGGAAGTATTCTGATGGCAGTTCTTGCATTGCTGATTCCTGTGATTTCTTATTTGACACAGGTTTTAAATATCAAGTTAATGCCAACGGCTGCAACAGCAGGCGGAGATAATGACCAGATGGCTCAGCAGATGAAGATGATGAACCGTACTATGCCATTATTCTCACTGGTAATGTGTTTTACTGTTCCGGTCGGTCTCGGTATCTACTGGATCGCAAGTGCGGTTGTAAGAAGTATCCAGCAGTTCTTCTTAAATAAACATTTTGATAAGATCGATCTGGATGATATTATTGCAAAGAATCAGGAAAAAGCAAAGAAAAAACGTGAGAAAATGGGAATCTCCGAAAACCAGATTTCTAATGCTGCACGTATGAATACAAGACAGGTTACAGCAAGTTCCAAGAGTTCCGTTAAGACAACGGCAGAGAAAGAACTTGAACTTGAGAAGGCAAATGCATTGAAAGCGAATGCAAAACCTGAAAGTATGGCTGCAAAAGCAAACCTGGTCCGTGAATTTAACGAGAGAAATAATAAGAAAAACTAACAGATTATTTTTCAAAAACGTGTTGGTAAGATAACGTATATGTGGAGGTTATTGTTATGGAGTATATTGAAGTATCAGCAAGAACAGTCGATGATGCTATCACAGAAGCTCTTATAAAACTTGGAGCTACCAGTGATCAGATTGAATATGAAGTAATCGAAAAAGGAAGCACAGGATTTTTAGGAATCGCAAGAAAAGATGCTGTGATCAAAGTTCGTAAGAAATATTCTGTAGAAGGTGATATCACAGAATTTTTACAGAAAATCTTTGCTGCTATGGATCTTAAAGTTGAGATCATTATTGAAAAAGCAGAAGACGGTAATACTTACAACGTAGAACTGAAAGGAGATGACATGGGTATCCTCATTGGTAAAAGAGGACAGACTCTCGACTCCCTGCAGTATCTTGCAAACCTTGCAGTGAATAAAAATTCTGAGGAATACATTAAAGTTAAGATTGATACAGAAGATTACCGCAAGAGAAGAAAAGAGACATTGGAGAATCTTGCAAAGAACATTGCATACAAAGTAAAGAGAACAAAACGTCCTGTTTCTTTAGAACCAATGAATCCTTTTGAGAGAAGAGTTATCCATTCTGCATTGCAGAATGACAAGTTTGTAACAACACACAGCGAGGGCGAAGAACCATACAGACATGTGGTTGTTACTTTAAAAAGAGATAGAGAAAGATAAATTCAAGTATAGAATTTAAAAGACCAGAAGCTGCACGTTACAAAGCTTTATGAAAATGCCGGAAATGATATGGCAGGTTCTTATGAAGTTTTGCGGCGTGCAGTTTTGTACATGGAAAGGATATCACTATGGGAACGGATACCATTGCTGCAATTGCAACTGCAATGACAAGTTCAGGAATCGGAATCGTAAGAATCAGCGGAGACGAGGCAGTTTCTATCACAGACCGTATTTTTGAAATGAAGAATCAGAAAAAGTTAGAAGATATGCCAACGCATACAATTCACTATGGTCATATTCATGATGGAGATGAAGTGATCGATGAAGTTATGGTTGTTCTGATGAGAGGACCGAAAAGTTATACCAGGGAAGATACGGTTGAGATAGACTGTCATGGCGGCGTTTATGTCATGAAGAGAATTTTAGAAACAGTTATCAAATATGGTGCGCGTCCTGCAGAGCCGGGTGAATTTACAAAACGTGCATTTTTAAATGGAAGAATTGATCTCTCACAGGCAGAATCCGTTATTGATGTTATCAATTCCAAGAATGAATTTGCATTAAAAAGTTCGTTGAGCCAGCTTTCCGGTTCTGTTTCAGAAAAAATTAAAGAAATCCGCGGAAATGTTTTACATGAGATTGCATTTATCGAAAGTGCATTAGATGATCCGGAGCACATCAGTCTGGATGGATATCCGGAAAAACTATCCGGTATAGTATCGGATGTGATAAAAAAAATTGATAAACTGCTTGCAAACAGTGATAATGGAAAAATGTTAAAAGAAGGTATTTCAACTGTTATTGTTGGAAAGCCGAATGCCGGAAAATCTTCTCTTTTAAATTCTCTGGTTGGAGAAGAGAAGGCAATCGTTACAGATATTGCGGGAACAACACGGGATGTTCTGGAAGAACAGATTAATTTAAACGGTATTTTATTGAATATCATTGATACCGCCGGAATCCGCGACACGGAAGATGTCGTGGAAAAAATCGGTGTGGAACGTGCAAAGAAATATTTGAATAATGCCGATCTTGTTATTTACGTAGTTGACACATCCACAGCGTTAGATGAAAATGATCATGAGATCATGGAATTGTTGAAAGACAGACATGCAATCGTTTTGTTAAATAAATCTGATTTAAGTCCGGTTACAACTGTGGAAGATATCAGAAAACATCTGGAAAAAAAAATGATCTCAATTTCTGCAAAAGAGCAGACCGGAATGGATGATCTTGAAGAAACGATCAAAGAAATGTTCTTCTCAGGGGAAGTTACATTTAATGATGAAGTTTATATTACGAATATCAGACATAAAACATCTTTACAGGAAGCTTTACGAAGTTTACATTTGGTATTGCAGAGTATTGCAGATGATATGCCAGAAGATTTTTATTCCATTGATCTGATGAATGCTTACGAGGAACTTGGAAATATTATCGGTGAATCTGTGGAAGATGATCTGGTAAATGAAATCTTCAGTAAATTCTGTATGGGTAAATAAAAAATAATTTGCAGATTGTAAATGTGAAAGAGAATCATTCAAAATCTTATATGAGTTGAGGACAGAGAAATGGAAGAGAAGAAGATTCCGTATGTAGAGGAAGAATATGATGTGGTTGTAGTCGGAGCCGGACATGCCGGATGCGAGGCAGCATTGGCGTGTGCGAGACTCGGACTGGAAACGATTATTTTTACCGTGAGTGTAGACAGTATAGCGATGATGCCGTGTAATCCGAATATTGGAGGAAGTTCCAAGGGACATCTGGTCCGTGAGATCGATGCGCTCGGTGGTGAGATGGGAAAAAATATCGATAAGACATTTATCCAGTCCAAGATGTTAAATAAGTCCAAAGGTCCGGCCGTTCATTCACTGCGTGCGCAGGCAGATAAAATGAATTATAGTATGGAGATGCGTAAGACGCTTCAGAATACCGATCATCTTACCATCCGTCAGGCAGAAGTTTCTGAAATTATCACGGAAACAGCAGCGCTTGAAAACGGAAAAGCAATTCAGAAAATGACAGGCGTGAAAACGTTTTCAGGTGCGGTTTATCATTGTAAAGCAGTCGTATTGTGTACAGGAACTTATCTTCGCGCAAGATGTCTGACCGGTGAGATGATCACATACACCGGACCAAACGGTCTGCAGGCAGCCAATCATCTGACAGATTCCCTGAAAGCGCATGGAATTGAAATGTTCCGTTTTAAGACAGGAACGCCTGCACGAATTGACAAAAGGTCTGTTGATTTTTCAAAAATGCAGGAGCAAAAGGGAGATGAGAGAGTTGTACCTTTTTCCTTTACAACTAATCCTGAAGATGTGCAGATCGATCAGGTTTCCTGCTGGCTGACTTATACAAATGAGAAAACACATGAGATCATCCGGAATAACCTGGACCGCTCTCCGATTTATGCAGGAATTATTGAAGGTACAGGACCAAGATACTGTCCTTCCATTGAAGATAAGGTTGTTAAATTTGCGGATAAGGACAGACATCAGATTTTTATTGAACCGGAAGGAATAAATACGAATGAGATGTATGTTGGTGGAATGTCTTCCTCTTTACCGGAAGATGTCCAGCATGAAATGTACCGCACGCTGCCGGGACTTGAACATGTGAAAATTGTCCGTAATGCTTATGCAATTGAGTATGATTGTATCAATCCAAATCAGTTGTATGCTACTCTGGAATTTAAAAATATCAAAGGACTGTTTTCCGGTGGTCAGTTTAATGGAAGCAGTGGTTATGAGGAGGCTGCCTGTCAGGGGTTAGTTGCCGGAATCAATGCAGCCATGAGCATTCTCGGAAAAGAACCGCTGATATTAGATCGCTCCGAGGCTTATATAGGAGTATTAATTGATGATCTTGTGACAAAAGAAAATCATGAGCCGTATCGCATGATGACTTCCCGTGCGGAATACCGTTTGCTGCTTCGTCAGGATAATGCTGATCTCCGTTTATCAAAAAAAGGATATGAGATTGGTTTAATTTCACAGGAGCGATATGACTGGGTCTGCCAGAAGGAAGTATTGATCCAGAAAGAGATTGAACGTGTTGCCGGAGTCAAGATCGGTGCTAATAAAGAGGTTCAGGCTCTTTTGGAAAGTTACGGAAGTATTCCGTTAAATACCGGAACAACTTTAACAGAACTGATCCGCAGACCTGAACTTGATTATGAAAAATTAGCTGTGATTGATAAGGAAAGACCTGAGCTGCCTTATGATGTAGTTGAACAGGTTAATATCAATATCAAGTATGATGGATATATTGTGCGGCAGATCAAACAGGTAGAGCATTATAAAAAACTGGAAAATAAAAAAATAGCAGAAGATTTTGATTATGATGAAGTACCAAGCCTCCGTATTGAAGCCAGACAGAAGTTAAAACTTTACAGACCGTTATCAATTGGCCAGGCATCGAGAATTTCAGGAGTCTCCCCGGCAGACATTTCGGTACTTTTGGTTTATATGGAGCAGATGAAATATCATAAAGGAAATATAAAATGACATATAATTTAGAAAAATTTTTAAAAGGTCTGGAAGAACTTCAGATTGAATTAAGCGATAATCAGATACAGCAGTTTATCAGATATTATGAGATGCTGGTGGAAAAAAATAAAGTTATGAATCTGACTGCGATCACAGAATTTGATGAAGTCATTGAAAAACATTTTCTGGACAGTCTCTCCCTGATCAAAGTGTATGATCTCCAAAAAGAAGTTTCAGTGATGGACATGGGAACCGGCGCCGGATTTCCAGGGATTCCTTTGAAAATCGCATTTCCAAATCTGAGGATGACACTTGTTGATTCTCTGAATAAAAGAATATTATTTTTACAGGAAGTGATAGAGGAACTTGGATTAAAAGAGATTGAAGCACTTCACGCGAGAGCAGAGGAGCTTGGAAAAAATAATGAATATCGTGAAAAGTTTGATCTGGTTGTCTCAAGGGCAGTCGCAAATCTTTCTTCCTTAGAAGAGTATTGTGTTCCTTTTGTAAAAATAGGTGGAAACTTTATTTCTTACAAATCCGGTGAAATTGAAGAGGAAGTTGCTAATGCAAAAAATGCAACATTTTTGCTTGGAGGGAAAATGAAAGAAGTCTATAAATTTGATCTGTATGAGCAGAAAAGATCGTTTGTCGTGATCGATAAGGTGAAGGGAACACCGAAAACTTATCCGAGAAAAGCCGGAACACCGACAAAGACACCGTTGTAAAAATAATAGTTACTGAGTGATGTAATAATTGGGTGATAAAATAAATCACCATATACACAAACTCCTGTCTTTTTTATGATGCAATAACATGCTTAAATGTAAAAATTTTTACATTCTATTATAAAACGTGTTTTTAATGCATCATTTGGAGGACAGGAGTTTTTTCTTTTTATTATTAAATTCTAAAATAATCCTACTTTAAAAACATATCAATTGCTTCCACAACTTTATCGGCAATCTCTAACTGTGGATATTTTTTACAGTTGGATAAGTATACGATTTCATTTCCGGAGTTTGTCTTTTTATAAGAATCTGCAATTGCGATTGCATCTTTCATGTTTCGACTTTCAATCACATAAATTGGTGTTTCTAATTTTTTCAGCGCATGTTCGATACTGTTCTTTGTGTAATTTGCTTCCATGCTTGCCATTAAATATTTACCATGACTGAAATTCATGTGGGCTGCTTCGTAATATGCGTCGATCAATTTGGAAGAAACCAGCTGTGGTCTTGCATAATATTCTTCACGGAAATATTTGGTGATGTTGGTATTGCTCACTTTGATATTGTAAAGGAAGGTTCCAATCACAGGGAGTTCCAATAAAGTTTTTTTCACAGATGCATATTTATCGGTTGTAATATGAAGCTCTTTCAAAGAAGTCGGATTGATCGCAATAATAGAATTTGCAAGATCTTTATTCATATTGCAAGCCAATGTTACAAATGAAATAGATTCATTCGATGCAACAATATCTGGTTTTTCTCCAATCACATTTTTGATAAAATCAGTTATAAGCTGAACATATAAATAATTGGTGTAAGTTAAGTATGGTTTTGCAGAGCGTCCACATCCAAGTAAGTCCAGTGTGTAGACAGTATGTTTCTTTTCCAGTTTACGGATCACTTTGCACCATTCATAAGAAGAACTGACCGGATCCAGATCATGAATCAGCAATAACGGACTGCCTGATCCGCGTTTCGTATAATAAATCTGTCCGTTTTTCCAATCGTAAAAATTGCCGTTCTCTGCTTTCAAAATATTCTTGATATCAGCTGTCATATTAATAAATCTGTTAACAAAATGGATTGTTCCAGCGGCAAGAGCTGTCAACAGAAAAAAATGTTTGATATTCTTTTTCATAGAAACCTCCTTATTTATTTTATGATCATTAAAAGATGCATTTCATACTGTCTCTTATACACATCAGACGCTGACGACGAACTCTAGGGTGTAGATCTCGG
>ENA-OWYM01000188-OWYM01000188.1-human-gut-metagenome-genome-assembly--contig:-NODE-188-length-13156-cov-5.640638_pt1 | contig 13156 bp, 10 predicted proteins | sample MGYA00249748_ERZ652082 | MGnify/ENA primary metagenome ERZ652082 (study PRJEB26925, sample SAMN05827187) | human gut metagenome | biome: ENVO:2100002; feature: ENVO:00000062; material: ENVO:00002003...
AGTTCTATTTTTTATATTTCTATACACTTTGTTGGCATGCAATACAACATAACCTCAGGAAATCCGTAACACCACCTACAAGCGGCAGTTCATACGTTAAACTCCGGTTTTCGCTTCAAACTCCTGCACAGCCTTGGCATCAAGGATTGTGGTACACATCGGACAGCGGCATGCATTAATGGAAATCTCACTCTTACACATAGGGCAGATTTTTTTTGCGTTAAATTAGAAAAAGTAAAGTATGTCGGTAGGAATTCTATGCGATCGAGTATGGAAAGGCTATTGCGTTACAAACAGGAAAAGAGGAACAAAGTTACATGAAGAAAAAAGCATTCAAGGCAGCATTGCCCTACACATTGCCAATCTGTGTAGGATTCTTATTTTTAGGAATGTCTTATGGATTTCTGATGCGGAGCATGGGATTTTCATTTTTGTATCCGATGTTTATGAGTATGTTTATTTATGCGGGTTCGATGGAATTTGTCACGGCGAATCTGCTGCTGTCAGCATTTAATCCGCTGTCAGCGTTCCTGTTGGCATTGATGGTGAATGCCAGACATCTTTTTTATGGGATCTCCATGTTGGATAAATATCAAAATGTCGGATGGAAAAAGTTTTATCTGATTTATGGAATGTGTGATGAAACCTTTTCCGTAAATTGTACGACAGAAGTACCGGAGGGTGTGGATAAAGGATGGTTTATGTTTTTTGTGACGCTTTTGAACCAGATTTACTGGGTGGGAGGTGCAACCGCAGGGGCACTGCTTGGCTATGTGATCCATTTTAATACGAAGGGATTAGAGTTTGTCATGACAGCGCTGTTTGTTGTCATGTTTGTCAACCAGTGGGATGACAATGACAACAACACAGGGTATTCTCACAATTGCAGCTGTGGTGCTTGGCACAATGGTGACACGGTTTCTGCCGTTTTTAATTTTCCCGGAAGGAAAAGAACCACCGGAATTTTTGGCGATTGTATTTATCGTACTCCTTCACAGATGGAAAAAGAACATATTGCTCAGTATCGGCGGTGGAACTGTATTTTATATGCTGCTGGTGCAGTTTGTATTTTGCAAGTAACACAATAAAAGTGAGACAAAATCTGGTTGCTAAACCAGATGAAAGTGATATACTGAATGCATAGGGAAAAGAAACCGTGTGGAATTACAGTTTTGTTTTCACACGGTTTTTTATCAGATGCAGGTTAGATGTAACTAACACAAGCGGCAATGTATTGATATGGAAGCAGGAAAGTACATGAAAGAAAAAGTGAATGTGACAGGTGTGCCGGAAACGATGGTACAGACTTTGTATGCAAGAGCAAAAGAAACAAAAAAGCAAAATGCCAAAATCAGGGATGAGATTGCAGTAGAACTTGTGGAAAAGCTGGACTATGACTTTTCCAAAGCAGATAAGGATAAAGCCATGAGCTGTGGCGTGATCGCGAGAACGATCGTATTAGACCGGATGGTTCGAAAATATCTGGAGAAACATGAAAATACAGTTGTTGTAAATATTGCATGTGGACTGGATACCAGATGTTACCGGATGAAGGAAAAATATCTGAGATGGTACAACGTGGATCTGCCGGAGACTATGAAGATAAGGCGGCAGTTTCTTCCAGAAACAGGTCCGATATATCAGATTGCAAAGTCTGCAATGGATAATTCCTACGTGGACGATATCGATTATCATGGAGAAAATGTTCTGGTGATAATGGAAGGACTTACGATGTATTTGTGTGAGAAGGACATCAGAAAGATATTTTCTATTATTGAAAAATCATTTCAGAAAGTAACCATAATGGTCGAAACCATGTCACCATTTGTTGTGAAACATGTGAAGGAAAAATCCATAGAGGGCAGCAATGCAAAATTCACATGGGGTGTTGAGAACGGAACAGAATTACAAAAGATTGTACCGAATTTTTCTATCCTGCAGGAAGTCAGTCTGGTTGAGGGAATGAAAGAACTTATGCCTGTTTATTGTGTGATAGGTAAAATTCCAGCTGTTCGGAATATCTCAAACAAAATAATAGTTTTAGAGAAACGTGGCTGATAATAAGGAGATGATGCAGATGAAAAAAAGACATTTTGATGTGGAAACAGATGGATTTTATGGTGCATATTGGAAATGCAAAATAGGCTCAGACTGTGCAATGATCGCCATGATCGGAGACGATTCAGAGGATTATCTGGCGCGTACATCTGTGAAATGGTTACATAAACTCGGTGTGAATGTGATGACAATGTCACCCGGAAAAAAGGATTATGGACATCATAATTATCCGTTGGAACGCATCGAGAAAGCAATCAATTGGTTAAAAGCACATGGCAATCAGAAGATAGGAATGGTCGGTGCATCTACTACAGGAACACTCGCTTTGACTGCCGCTTCTTATTTTGAAGATATTACATTGACGATCGGTCTGACACCGAGTGACTTTATCTGGCAGGGGTTTATGCAGGGCAAAAAAGACGGCTGTAAGGAATGGCCGATCGAGGGAGAATCTCTTTTTTCATATAAAGGAGAATCACTTCCGTACATGCCGTTCTGCTACAAACATCCGGACTACTGGCATGTGATTGAACAAGAAACAAAACGAACCGGTGATATGATCAATTCAAGAAAACTGTTTGATGATTCGGAAACGGCTCACCCAATCACAGAAGACGAGATGATCAAGATTGAAAAAATCCATGGAACATTATTGCTGATCGGTGCAGAAGATGATGTGTTGTGGGATACTGCAAAATATATCCGCCGTATGAAACAGCGAATGAAAGAACATCCACACACATGCAGGTTGGAGTCTGTCATTTATGAGCATGGAACCCATTTCGTTTTTCCGGAGAGCATGATAAAGACAATGCTCCCGGTTGGTTCCGGACTCTTTGTGAAACTGGCATTTCAGGCAGCAAGAAAATATCCGGAGGAATGCCGCAGTACACGTCTGGATATTGACCGCCGGGTGAGAAATGTGGTTGCAGAATGGAAGAGTGCAGAAAGAGACTAACACAAGTTTTGACCGCTTATTTGAAATTGAAAAAGAAGCCAGATTTCTAGGATAAGATTGATTTATGCTACAGACGTGATTGGAGGAAGAAAGAATGAAAAACGAAGAATACAAAAAATTGTCAATCAGCGAATTTACAAAAGCAGCTGGAAGATATGAAAGTAACCATGCTGGTATTTACGAAATGTGTAAGAAGGATTATCCGGATATTCTGGAAGAATTAGAAAAAGAGCCATTTAATGATTTATTGGATGCAGGATGCGGACCTGCTCCAATGATTTCTTTATTATCAGAAAAATATCCGGACCGGCATTATACAGGGCTGGATCTGACTCCGGCCATGATCGAACAGGCAAAAAAGAAAAATATTCCAAATGCAACATTTGTTGTGGGAGACTGTGAAAACTTTCCTTTTGAAAACGATTCATTTGACGCAATTATTTGTTCTATGAGTTTCCATCATTATCCGAATCCACAGGCGTTTTTTGACAGTGTGAAGAGATGTCTTCGTCCAAATGGAAGATTGATACTGAGGGATGTGACAAGTGATAATAAAATATTGATATGGCTGATGAATACACTGGAAATGCCTCTGGCAAATATATGTGGGCACGGAGATGTCCGGGTTCCAACAAGAGATGTGGTCATGGAATGCAGCAGAAAAGCAGGACTAAAAGTGGAAAAATTTGAAATCCGTAAAGGTATGAGGATGCATTGCGTTGTGAGAAAAGCCTAAAGGAGACCAACTATGAAATTTTATGAAAGTGGAGATAATCGCAAACCAGTGATATTTTTATTTCCCGGCACCTGCTGTCTGTATAGCAGTTTTGATCATGTACTGGATGGGTTACATTCTTATTTTTACACGGTAACAGTTTCTTATGATGGATTTGATCCAAACGAGAAAACCGAATTTTATTCGATGGAAGATGAATGTGAAAAAATTGAGCAGGAAATCAGGAAAAAGTATGGTGGGAGAATATATCTTGTGGCTAAAATTCAGTCATCCATGGTAGTGCCTTTTATGTATAAAATGGTACATACAGGTACTCTTCCAAAATTTATGCAGAAAAAGCTGGATAAGACAGACGGTGGCAAAAAAGAATTATATAATGGATTTTTAAATATGTTTGGAATCGGTAAGGGAGGAAGTCCATGGATTACGAAACAGAGTATTTATAATCAGTTCTATTCGGATCTGGTTACGAAAGTCCAACATGGAATTGATGTGCCTGGAACAACGATCCATGTGTTTTACGCAACCAAGATGGGAGAAAAATACGAAAAGAGATATTGTACGTATTTCAAAAATCCGGATATCCGGAAGCACAATATGCAGCATGAAGAACTGTTTTGCTGTCATAGTGCAGAGTGGGTGGAAGAAGTAAGAAAAGCAGTGGAATTGCCTGATGAAATATGACGAATTTCATTTTTATCAGGCTTCCATTCTTTTATAACGCAGAAATATTTTATAAAATGAGCAGAATTGTACTTTTTCTGGTTAAAATAGTGCAAGTTTTTCAGGGGAAAATAATATAAAATAGATTGGATAAGTATGAACGGAAAAAGGAGACTTAAGATGAAACAGCTCACAAGACTTTTTATCCCAATCTGTCTGGAAACACTATTTTATATGCTGTCCGGTATGGTTGACACTCTGATGTTATCCGCAGTTGGAGACTATGCAGTCGGGGCGGTGGGAACGGCAAACAGTTATATTGGAATTTTTATCATAATGTTTTCTATCATATCTTCCGGCATGGTTTCGGTCATGACGCAGAATATTGGCGCAGGCAGACCGGGAGTTGCCTATCAGGCAAGGCAGCTTGGGTTATTATTTAATGCTGTTGCAGGCGTGCTTATGGCAGTATTTTTATTTTCGGGAGCAGGAGCGATCCTTCGTATGGTAGGAATTGCGGATGCACTGTATGAACCGGCGTTGATTTATCTTAAAATTGTCGGGGGTGGGTGTATATTAAATGCGGTCATTCCTATTTTTTCAAGCTATCTGCGCGCATTCGGATATACAAAGCAGCCATTATATGCCACGATCGTTGGAAATATCGCAAATTTTGTGATGAATGCAGTATTTCTTTTTGTATTGCACAAAGGTGTTGCAGGTGTCGCCACAGCAACTGTGATCTCCAAGATCCTGAACCTGTGTATTGTACTGTATTTTTCACATAAGCTGATCTCTGCAAAAAACAGTACAGAGAGGATCGCAAATAAGACGGTCTTAGGGCAGATCGTGAAAGTCGGACTTCCATCTGCATGTGAGACTGCACTCTATAATGTTGCAATGATGCTTGTCATCCGTTTCCTGAACCAGATGGATGCAGAAGGGCTGAATGTGACAGCCAGATCTTATACGGCAACGATCAGTAATTTTTCCTATTGTGTCGGTGCAGCACTGGCACAGGCAAATGCGATCATGACAGGCTGGCACATCGGTGCTGGGGAACTCGAAGAGTGTGACAGAGGGACAAAGCGGGCAGCATTTGTCGGAGTATGTGTGGCAGTCTGCATGGAGACAGCAATTGTGCTTGGTTCCGGTTTTATTATGCCGCTCTTTACAGACAACCCGGAAATGACTGCGCTGGTTCGCAAGCTGTTGGCAATCGACATTGTACTTGAGATTGGACGCGTGACGAATCTTGTGTTTGGACAAGCCTTAAAAACAAGCGGAGATGCAGTGTTCCCGGCAGTGATCGCAGCCGTTTTCATGTTTGTCTTTGCGGTGGGAGGCACATGGCTGTTTGGAATTTCCATGGGACTTATGGCTGTGGGAGCGTATATCGGTCTTGCAAGTGACGAGTGTGTGAGGGCTGTCGGCATGGTATGGCGTTGGAAAACCGGGAAGTGGAGAACAAAGAAGCTTGTGTGAGCAGGAAGAATATCAGCAGAAAACAAAAAATCAGCTTCGGGAGATACATATTTATGTGAATGTAGTCCACTTTCACAAAATCTTCACAAAAAATTAGCACTCTCCTCTTGACAGTGCTAACAAACGGGTGTATAACATAGTCAGAACAAAGGAAGAGAACAAAAGAAGAACCAAGAGATCAGAAAAGATTTCAGAAGTAAAAGTTCTGTGAGTTCTCCGAACATCCCAGTTCCAAAGAAACAAGGTAATAAAGCATGAGATATCCACGAGAAAGCGGATACCGTAGAAAAAGGAGAGATGACTTATGTTGATGCCTAGTATTTTTGGAGAAGATTTATTTGAAGATTTGTTTGATTTACCATTCTATGATGACAGTAAGGTTGAGAAGAAATTGTATGGCAGACATGCAAAGAATCTTATGAAAACAGATATCAAGGAAATGGACAACGGCTATGAGCTGATTATCGATCTGCCTGGATTCAAGAAAGATGAGATTAAGGTATCGTTAGACAATGGATATTTGTCTATCGCCGCTGCAAAAGGTCTTGATCAGGATGAGCAGGAGAAAGATACCGGCAAGTACATCCGAAGAGAACGTTATGCAGGTTCCTGCGAGCGTAGTTTCTATGTTGGTGAAGATATAACAGAGGAAGATATCAAGGGCGAGTTCAAACATGGTATCTTGAAACTGTTTGTTCCAAAGAAAGAAGCAAAGGCAGCAGTACCGGAACGTAAATTCATCGCAATTGAAGGATAATTATTTTGTACAGAAAGTAACCTACAGACCGAAAAGCCTATAGGCATTGGAAAGGAAGGATACATTATGGCAGACAAAAATCCAAAACATATGTTAAAGAAAAAACAGGTAAAAGCAAAAGATAAGAAAAAACATATTTATGAATAAACAGTCAGAAATGAATGGAAGGCATCGCACTTTGGTGTGATGCCTTTCTTGTTTTGCAGGGAAAAGGAGGACAAAATGAGAGAAAAACAGAAACAGCCAGCATCATTTCAGCCGGACAGGATTTTGTCCTATTTTAAAGCAGAATGGCAAGTACTTCTGGCGGTGACAATATCCGGTCTGATCTATAATGTAGGACTGCTTGCAGGACCGTGGTTCGAAGGAAAAATGACCGGCTGTCTTGTGGACATTTTAAGAGGTGCCGGACAGTTTGGCGATATGCTGATTCTTGTGTTAAGCTATGTGGCAGTGATCGTGATCGTGCAGAGTTCGAGATATATCAAGCGTTTTTATGTCCGCCGTTTTGCCAATAATGTAAACCGCAGGATGAAGGAAATCCTCTATGGAAGCCTTGTCAGAAAAAGCAGGGCGAGCCTTAAGGAAGAGGGCGAAGGCAATGTCATAACGAAAGCGATCCTCGACGTTGATGACTGTGTGGAGGGAATGCGGAAATTTACGACGGAAATTTTTGATACAGGTGTGGCACTGGCAGCCTATGCCGGAATGCTTTTGTGGTATGACTGGCGGCTGGCGCTCTTATGTATGCTGTTTCCGCCAATCTCTTACATGACCGCAGAAAAAATGAAAAAAATGATCCAGAGAACCGGGGCTGCCTACAAGGAACAGTCCGGCGCGCTGAGCGCAGCGACGTTAGACCGGGCAGAAAATGCAATCACATACCGTGTTTTCGGGCGTGAAAAAGAAAGACAGAATGCATATGAAGAAAATTTGTCTGCGTATGAAAAATCAGCCGTGAGAGCAAACATCTGGAACACGGCAATGCCACCGGTGTATCGCGTCATCTCCATGGCAGGTGTGCTGTTCATTTTGTATTTCGGACAGAAAAATGTATTGGGAACCGGCTGGCGTGCATGGGGCATTGCGGCGTTTACCACATTTTTGTCGTGCTTTGTGAAACTTTCCGTGAAGTCGTCAAGCGCTGCGAAGCTGTTCAATGCGGTACATAAAGCACAGGTTTCATGGAACCGTATCAAACCACTTCTGACACGAAAAGATGAGAGAACTGCGATCGAAGATCAGACAGCAGAAAATCATGCCAGGGAGTGTAAGGAAAAAAACGACACAGTCCCAGCAGGCCAAACAGAGACAACAGTGCAAAAAATACAGATCAGTCATCTGAATTTTGCTTATCCGGATGGAAAGAAAATTTTAGACGACATTTGTCTTTCCGCAGAAAAAGGACAGATCATCGGTATTACTGGGGCGGTCGCATGTGGCAAGTCAACGCTTGGAAAAGTATTTTTGTGTGAATATCCTTATGAGGGACAGATTCTTGTGGACGGCACAGATTTGCAGGCTATGGACGAGGCAGACCGCACGAAGCGGATCGGTTATCTCGGACATGATCCGGAGTTGTTTTTTGACAGTGTGGAAAATAATATTTTGCTCGGTGAGAAAAAAGAGGCAGACGATTACTTAAAGGCAGTGTGCATGGAACGGGAAGTTGCAGAGATGGAGGATGGAAAACAGACCGCGGTTGGAAATGGCGGAGTACGTCTCTCCGGCGGTCAGGCAAAGCGTCTTGCACTTGCAAGGACACTTTGCCACAAAAAGCCGGTTCTGATTCTGGATGATCCTTTTTCGGCACTGGACAAAAACACGGAAAAACAGATTTTTGCCAATTTGAAACAGCAGACGAAAGACAATATTGTTTTCTTAATTTCTCACCGTTTATATCTGTTTCCGCAGATGAATCAGGTCATCTGGATGGAAGATGGAAAGGCGGTGGCCGGTACACATGAAGAAATTCTGGAAAAGATACCGGAGTACCGCAGTCTGTATGAGACACAGAGCGATGAAAGAGAGAATGCGAAAGTGGAAACGGAAAATAGAAAAACAGTTTCTGAACATACAGAGGAAAGGAGGAGTGGCAGATGAAACAGAAAAGACGGGTAAAAAGTGTGATCCTGGAAACAATCAAAAAACAGAAAATGCTGTCTGCCGGAATCCTGACCGCAGTGATCGGAGCAGTTGTGGCAGCGCTGATTCCTCCGCTGATCCTTGCAAAAATCATTGATACAGTGACAGCCGGTAATGAGGCGGCGTTTTCTGTGATCCTTCTCTATTTTGTACTGCTCGCACTTACCGGAATATTGGAAGCTGCGAGGGAAGGACTCCTGACGGCGTTTGGTCAGAAAATCACACATGCACTAAGAAGCAGCCTGATGGATAAATTTGTAAGTCTGACGGCAGACAGCGTGAATAAGCAGGAGCCGGGAACACTGGTGTCACGGTTTGTCGGGGATGTTGACACGGTGGAAAATCTGTTTACCTCCGGGATTATCAGTATGTTTGCGGATGTATGTAAGATTATCAGTATCCTTGTCGTGATCTGGTTTCAAAACCGTGGACTGACGCTGGTATTGCTGGTGTTGCTGCCGTTTTTATTCTGGTTTACCAGACATGTCCAGAAAAATATGCTGGCGGCGCAGATTGAAAACCGAAAGGCTGTCGGACGGGCATCCGGTCATGTGCCGGAGACGCTTCACAATATCCGCACAATCCATTGTCTTGCAAAGGAAGCATACATGGAAGAGCGTTACGACACTTATATCGGGGAGAGTTATGTAGCGATGGAGCGCACCAATTTTTATGATGCGGTTTACTCCCCGGTGATACTGATATTGAATGCGGTGGTTGTCGCAGTTGTCATGCTGCTTTCCGCGTCCGGAAACCACACGGTACTGACCTTCTTTGGAATGTCTGCCGGAACTGCGGTTGCGGTCATCAACTATATCTCACAGATATTCTCCCCGGTGGAGAGCCTCGGAATGGAGATTCAGACGATTCAGTCTGCGATTGCCGGAATCCACAGGATCAATGAATTTTTTGCACTTGGGGAGAAGCAGATAGTGGAAAAAGACAGCGAGACAGTAGCAGAAGAATGCGTGGAACAGATGGCTGGGGGACACTCAGAAAATAAAACAGCAGATGTTCCGTTTGTCGAGTTTCGGGATGTGACCTTCGGTTATGATGAACATGTCGTTTTAGACCATTTGAATTTAAAGGTCATGGACGCGGAGCAGGTAACACTCGCAGGACGAACCGGGGCAGGAAAAAGTACGATTTTAAAACTTCTCTTAGGACTTTACGAACCGCAGGGCGGAGAGGTTTTGATCCACGGAAGACCGGCAGTGACAGTCCGGGAGGAAGAGAAACGGAAACTGTTCGGCTATGTAGAACAGACCTTCCACATGGTTCCGGGAACGGTGCGCAATCAGATCACGCTGTATGATGAAACCATTCCGGCAGACCGCGTAAAAGCAGTGGCAGAGCTGACCGGGTTAGACGATGTGATAGAAAGCTCTGAAAACGGATATGACACGAAATGCACGCCGGAGTTATTCTCGCAGGGACAGTGGCAGCTCTTATCCATTGCAAGAGCCGCAGTGGCGGAACCACAAATGCTGCTGTTTGATGAGATCACGGCGAATCTGGATGCAGAGACGGAAAAGGCAGTGTTACTGGCGTTAAAGCGTGTAGTGAAAGACCGCACTGTCATTTCCATCTCACACAGAACTTCAGCAGAATTAGGACGTATTATTTATCTCTGATTTTTCTTCACAAAATATCCAATCAGGTAGCAGACGACAGCAACCACCATGCCATTGATGGAGGAAATCCCCCAGTTTAATACATTTAACCAGTTACAGAAGTTATAGTATAACCAGACGGATAAAATCGTTCCAACGATACCGGAGATCAGTACCATAGGTTTTTTCTTCTGATGGAAGATATTAGCAAGTCCGAGTCCGGCGGTATATAAGGCATTGTCGTTTGTAGTCCAGATATTCAGACTTTGCGAATCGGGTAAAGTTTGGAGTTGCAGTACCACCGGATACAAAAGAGCCGATGACAAGTCCGGCACCGCCAATCACCGTTAAGGAACCACTGGACACTGCCAACTATTATAGCTTGTGTTGCGTGGTTATGCAATGAAATCTTTCTGTCCCTGGCGCATTTGTTTCTGGTATTGCTTGGGAGAAATATGCAGGTATTTGGTAAACTGTTTGATAAAGTAACTTGTGGTACAGAAACCGACCGCAGATGCAATCTCCGTCACGTTCTGGGTAGTGGAGACTAACAGCTTTTCCGCTTCCCGGATGCGGATCTCATTCAGGTAATCACTGAAATTCATATGCAAAAGCCGGTTGAAACTTCTGGAAAAATAGCTGTAGCTCAAATTACAGAGTTTTGCCATGTCCGCTGCACTGATAGATTTTTCATAGTTGGTGATCATGTAGGTCAGGGCTGGGGAGAGCTGCTGTTTTAACTGCTGGTTTTCAAAATCTTCGAGAAGCGGTTCTTCGCCATTTGCATGCCAGTAGCGCAGCAGCCAAAGAAAAATACCGCCAATGTGATTTTTGATCGCAAGCTCGTAGCCGTATTGTTTTTCTTCAGATTCCCGGATAATCTCGTTCATAAGTCCGGGGATGGCAGAGTGTTTTGCATTTAATATGGAAGAAGAAATTACTTTTTCGTAAATGCTGTTTTCGGTGATAAATGGAAGCAGATATTTTAACTCAAAGTGGCTCTGCGTCATGCCGTCGTAAATGAGTTCCGGGAGAAAACGAACCACGATATAAGAGCCGCCCTCTGATGAGAGCGCGTCGATCTGGTGCACTTCCCTGGAATTGATCAGTACAAAATCCCCTGCCGCAAATTCGTGGTAAATTCCGTTTAAATAAATACGGAAATGACCGGAAAGCGCATAGAGCATTTCAATATAATAATGAAAATGAGCGGAAAATACATTGCCCGGTTTCTCTGCTTTTTCAATATGACAGAGATACTGGCAGGCGATGCCGTCAATATATTGTTTTCTTTCTTCCGGATAATCCATAGAAAACCTCCAATGACAAAATTGTTATATTTTTGAATAGAAAAATTATAGCATAGAAGAGAAGATTTTACTAGAATATGTGATGTGAAAGAAAACATTTTAAAATAAAAATAGAAACGTATTTGGAGGAAGCAGATGAGTATGAGTACAATCGGAGTACCATTGGAAGGATTTGGAGCATATTGCAGGGCGGCAGCCGCAGAGGGAGCCGTTTTATTGAAAAATGAAGGTCACATGCTCCCATTGAAAAAGGAAGAGATGGTGTCTGTGTTTGGCAGGTGCCAGTTTGAGACTTACCGCAGCGGGACTGGTTCCGGCGGAGCTGTCAATGTGCCTTATGCGGTGAATATTTATGATGGAATGAGAGAGAGCGGCAGCTTTACTTTGAATGAGGAGCTGGCAGACATTTACAGAGCGTGGTTAAAAGACCACCCGTTTGACAACGGCGGTGGCGGCTGGGCAGCAGAGCCGTGGCACCAGAAAGAGATGGTGATCACAGAGGAGATTGCGGCAGCCACAGCAGAAAAATCAGAGAAAGCGATTTTTATTATCGGACGTACTGCAGGCGAAGATAAGGATTATGCAAATGAGGCGGGCAGTTACCTTCTAACGCCGGAAGAACTTGAAAATCTGAGGGTTCTGACAGCGCATTTTGAACAGGTCGCAGTACTTTTGAACGTGTCGAATATCATAGATATGAGCTGGCTTAAGAATCCTGTATACAAGGATCATATCCGTTCCGTGCTCTATATCTGGCAGGGCGGCATGGAGAGTGGAAATGCAGTTGCGGATGTTTTGAGTGGAAAAGTGTCTCCAAGTGGAAAACTGACGGACACGATCGCATGTTCACTGGCAGATTATCCGGCGGCGAACGATTTCGGAGACACTGTGCGCAATTTTTACACCGAAGATATCTATGTGGGATACCGCTATTTTGAGACATTCTGCCCGGAAAAAGTCATGTATGAGTTCGGTTTTGGACTTTCCTATTCGAAGTTTGACATTGAAATTTTAAAAGCAGAGACGGTTACAGAAGAATCCGAAGTCGGAGGTGCTTTGGGCAGTCACGGAGTATCGATTGATAATGGAACATGTGCAGGAAAAGAAGTGCAGATTACCATCTGTGTGAAAAATGCAGGAGACTGCAGGGGAAAAGAGGTCGTAGAGGTCTATGTGCAGGCACCGCAGGGAAAACTTGGAAAACCGGCGAGAGAATTAAAAGCATTTGCAAAGACAAAGGAGCTGGCTCCGGGAGAAAAACAGGAAATGACACTGCACATTCCGGTAAAAAATCTTGCTTCATATGATGATTCCGGTGTGACAGGCCACAAGTCCTGCTATGTATCAGAGGCAGGTGCTTACGTATTCCATGTGGGTAATAGCTGTCTCTTATACACATCTCCGAGCCCACGAGACCGATCAGTATCTCGT
>ENA-OWYM01000189-OWYM01000189.1-human-gut-metagenome-genome-assembly--contig:-NODE-189-length-13133-cov-6.191237_pt1 | contig 13133 bp, 10 predicted proteins | sample MGYA00249748_ERZ652082 | MGnify/ENA primary metagenome ERZ652082 (study PRJEB26925, sample SAMN05827187) | human gut metagenome | biome: ENVO:2100002; feature: ENVO:00000062; material: ENVO:00002003...
TAAAAATAAAACTGCGCCACAGCCTTGGCAGGCCATCGCGCAGCGATTTTGTTCAATCTCATTTTATATGACTTTTGCAAGCTGTTAAGCTAACTTGTGGAACATATGCCGAACCTTATCTATACGGCTATTCGGGCGGCGGGGTTGGCAAATAAATTTACCAATAGCTGGCTGGTATCCTTTTAACTCTGTCAAGCAGACTCCCTGCCCATTTGTGAAATAAGTTAAATCGTTCCTGTATTCTTGAATACATCTAGCAGGGATTTCTCCTTTCAGAATGACCTCGTCATTCTTTATCTGAGTACTTACAATATCTGCACAATACCTTGGAGCATCATGATACGCCCGTGAGAGATATTCCTGCGGTGCATAAATTTCAAAGTGGAGATATGGCTCTAATAGTTCTGTCCCTGCTTTTTTTAAAGCCTGCTCCAATACGATAGGGGAAAGCAGCCGAAAGTCTGCGGGGGTACTTACAGGACTATAATACAATCCATATTCAAAACAGATTTTACAGTCTGTCACTTTCCATCCATACAGCCCCTGCTCGCAGCCATAAAGAACCCCCTCCATAACCGCATTTTGGAACGATTGATTTAAATATCCAAGTGAAACTCTGCTTTCATACTGCACTCCGCTTCCAATAGGGAGCGGCTCTATGGACAACCCGACAGAAGCCCAGAAAGGATTTGGCGGGACTTCTATGTGGATGGTATATTCTGCTTTTCTAAGCGGTCTTTCCATATATATAACAGTAGGCTCTTTTATTTCTGCCTCCACATGATATTTTTCCTCAAGGATGGCACAAATGACTTCCATCTGCACATTCCCCAAAAAAGAAAGTATAATCTCATGCGTTGTAGTATCCACATAATATTTTAAAAGAGGGTCGCCATCTGAAATTTCTGTAAGTGCCCCAAGCAATATTTCCCGCTGTTCAGATTTCTTTACTGCAATCGTTGTTTGGAGCATAGGGAGAGGATTTTCAATAAATTTTCTCTGCGGCAACAGTATTTCGTTCCCCAAAATACTGTTTAGCTGCAAAACATCATTTGGTAAAATTACAATATCACCAGAGCAGGCTGTATCGGATGAATATAATTCACCGTTTGTCGGAACACACATCTCTGTGATTTTTATTTTCTCTTTTTCAGATATTCTAATAACATCCCTCAAATGCAATGTTCCGCTATATATACGCACATAAACAAAACGCCGCCTTTTCTCTGAATATTCAATCTTAAAAACCTGCCCGCATAGTTCAGATTGACCTTCAGGCGTTGATGAATAAAATTTACTGGCAATTACTTCTATAAGCTGCCGAATCCCCAGATTGTTTTTAGCGCTTCCGTGATAAACGGGAAATAACGTTCCGTTTTGGAATCTCCTGTTTTCTTCCTGTTCCAGTTCTGACATTTTAAACGGTTTCCCTGACATATATTTCTCTAATAGTTCATCGTTTCCCATAATTACCGCATCCCACTGTTCCATATCGTCATTGTCCGTTACATTTATATGGGGATGCTGCCCAACCTTTTGCTTCACTATAATTTCCGAAGAAAGCTTTGCTTTCATTTCCCGATATACCATTGGCAAATCAATCCCCTCTTGGTCAATTTTATTGATGAAAAAAATTGTCGGAATCTTCATTATCTGTAGTGCATGAAACAGTATACGGGTCTGTGCCTGTATGCCATCCTTTGCAGAAACTAATAATACTGCTCCGTCTAATACGGATAAAGAACGGTATACTTCCGCCAAAAAATCCATATGGCCTGGCGTATCTATAATGTTGACTTTTACATCCTCCCACTGAAAAGATGTCACTGCTGTCTGGATAGTGATTCCCCTTTGACGCTCCAAATTCATTGTATCTGTCCTTGTTGTGCCTTCATCTACGCTCCCTAGTTCTGCAATTGCACCACTGGTATACAATAAACTTTCCGTTAATGTTGTCTTTCCTGCGTCAACGTGAGCCAGAATGCCTAAGTTAATTATTTTCATGTGATTTTCCTCCTATCAACACCCAAAAAAGGGCATAAAAATACCCAGTGATAAATACTCCTATCACTGGGTAAATAACTCCAATAGCCCCAAAACACTTATATGTTTTCGGGCATATAAAATTACATGATAAAAGTATTCTTAAACTGGGTACAAAAAACTAAGCCCCATATTAAAAGTGAAACGGGACTGCTACTTTTTGTTCCCACTATCAAATTGACAGTTTATTTAAGAATACCTTGCCGCATATTTATTAACTCCTTGTATAATACTGAATCTAATTATATTCCTTAACCCTTTATTTGTCAAGCTGACAAACTAAAGCAGAAAAAGCGGCAGGATTTCCCCCTGCCACTAATCATCTGTTTATGCAAAAATAATTTCCTTTTCCACAATCTCCCTCGCACAAGCCCTTATGTTATTGAGGCATCCTGTCCATTCTAAGGCGTTTTCTGCCTTTAGCCGTTATGCCCTGTGCCTGTTTCATACCCTCTATGAGCCTTTCAAAGCGTTCCTGTGCCTGTCTGTTGATGTCGGCAAGGTAGGCGTTTAGCCTGCCGCTTGTAAGAAGATTGGTGTATGTAACTTTACGGTACTGTTTTAGATAATCTAAATGCCGTTGCCCCCAGATGCCTATTGCCTGTTCTTCTTCGGCGGGTACAGTTAAGCACGGTATCAAATAATCCCCTTGCCTTTCGTATTTGCCGCCCAGTTCCTCAAATAATGATTTTGCCATTGTCTGTTACCTCCACATTCTTTTTTATTTTGAATGTCCGCAAAATCCGTCCTACATCTGCTGAGCAGCATAGAAGGATTCCACATTTTGCTTCGCTATCTGATAATCCCGCATCTCTTTTTTTATTTTCTTGTATTCGCTGTAAGCTGCCTTTTTCTCTGAAAGCAGTCTTACAAATTCTTCATTCAGATCTTTTACCTTTGGGATCTTTCCATCCGGCAGTTTTGAAAATGCTTCCTTGGCTGCCTTATGAAGAGTGATTTCATCCCGATGTGCCTCGAAAAATTTCTTACTATACCCTGATTTTCGGTAAGTAATGTATGTTTCCCTGGTCTTGGCATAATTGATAATGTGAGTCTTTATCACTTTATTTGCTGCCATCTTCTCCTCTGCATCTTTGATGGTTTTCATAAGTTCATGGTATTTTGCAGAACTCCAATCCACCAATGCATCCAGCGTTTTCTTATCGTGAATAGCATGCTGCTGTAAAAACAGAATAGATTCCGCAAACTGTTTCACATTATATTTTTTCGCCCACTGGACATATCCGCCGTTCTTTCCATACCAACTAGATGATACCCAGTCTGCATCCCACCTCTTCGATATCCATATCACGTATCACCTAGTCGGTATCCCACACTTCTGCTCCCTTTCAATTGATACCCCTTTCCTGATATCCCTCTTCCCGGATGCACAACAAGCATATCACCTAGCCGGTATCTTCTGGCAACGGGTGTGCGTATCAGCTAGATGGTATGCAGCTATCGGAAGCCGTTTGTTGATACAAGCATTTACATACCAGTAAGGTGATACATGATAAACGTTGCCGAAATATACTGCATATCACTAAGGCGGTATGTGGTGAACGATATCGGAATATACTGCATACCTGTAAGGTGTTATCTGATGATCGATACCGAGGTATTCTGCATACCTATAAGGCGATATCTCATAATCAATACCGAGACATACTGCATACCTATAAGGCGATACCCCATAACAGATAGCGAGACATTCCGCATACCAATAAGCTGATATCGGATGAACGATACCGGGACATATTGCATACCAATAAGCTGATATCGGATGTGCGCATACCAATGTTTTAATATCAGATAAATGGGTACTGTCGGGAATGGATGTCCAGAAAACGGATGCGGATAGAAGTGTACCGACTGAAACGATATCGATTGAACCGTATGCAGGCGAACCGGTATCTAAACACCCGGATTCAGAGTATGAGTATGCAAATGCTATAGGATCCGCATTACCGAGAACGACATAGAGGGCGCAGATCTGTGGGAACATACTGGGTTTTAAGGGATATGGGAACAGAGTACGGGGGTTCTAATCATTCAGGCGCCAAACTGTGCCAGAATACAGCATTGGAATGCAATTTTCTTGGTGTCCAATCAATGCGCGTGGCATAGTGAACCCTGTGTGCCATTCCGAGGATATAGAAAACATTACTTACTATATAAAGTAATAACGTAGTAGTTTGTTTACTAGTAGTTCTTTCACTAGTAGTTGTTTACATAGTAGTTCTTTCTAAAAATGTCATCTCTCTCGATTCCGTCTCTTTCAAAAAAATAAGAGCAGGACACATACCCGCTCTCACTTCGTAATCTTTTTACTTTGCAAATTTTATGCTTGTACACCAAGAACCTTACTTGTTGTGTGCCATTCCGTGGATATTGAATACATTACTTAAATCCCTTCGGCAATTGCAAATATATTGACATATCCTTCTGGCTTGATTATATTAAGACTATTGAGCAATGATTTTCATTTTTCTGATGCAGGTTATAAAAAGATGGTGAGACCTAACAATGTCGACGCCTCAAATCCTTTATTTTTCTGGCTTTGCGCTATTGGGGTAATGTTCAAGTCCCATCTCCTGCATTGATACATTTATTGAAAAGCCTTGAGAATAGTTATCTCAAGGTTTTCTTTTTATTGAAACAATAGAATGTTCGCGGAGCGTGCATTCTATTGTTTCAATAAAACACATTAGATGTTATAATATAGTCATAAATTCAGGAGGTACACACTATGCCATTACCAAAAGAATCTTCTTACACAACAGATTATATATTCTCTCTTCCGGAAGGGCAGAGAGCGGAACTGATTGATGGTGTTGTTTATGATATGGCACCACCAAACCGGCTTCATCAGGAACTCGTTTCAGAACTCCACTATAAGATTACTGATTATATCAAAAAAAACAACGGTGCCTGCAAAGTTTTTCCAGCCCCATTTGCCGTTTTTCTAAACGCGGATGACAAAACTTATGTGGAACCGGATATCAGTGTTATTTGTGACAAATCCAAGCTGGATGACCGCGGATGTGTCGGTGCACCGGACTGGATCATTGAAATTGCATCTCCAAGTACCAAACGCACGGATTACGGTGTGAAATTATTCAAATATCGCTCTGCTGGTGTGCGTGAATACTGGATTGTAAATCCTCTTACGAGAACAGTGAATGTCTATGATTTAGAAAAAGAAGAATTAAATGATCAATACAGTTTTGACGATGACATTGCGGTATGTATTTATGATAATTTGACTATCAATATTACAGAGTTACTAAAACAATAAAAAACTGCTTAGGCAAAACGGAGTCATCCGTTTTGCCTAAGCAGTTTTTTATTCATTTACTTCATACAGATAACTCTTGCCTTGTTTTCCAACCCGAACGACGATTTCAAGGTCTGTTAAGATCAGAAGAACGGTCTGCGCAAGCCGCACCGGGATTTTGGCGTGCTTTGCAAAATCTTTTGCAGTAAATTGTTCCGGCAGGTCATATGGAACAAACTGCATGTAATCTTCCCTTCGGTCGATACAGACTTCCTCTGCAAACTTTACCGGAATGCGGTCGTACCGCTCACTTCCCTTTTTCTTATCTCTGCTCCATCCATTTAAAAGGCGGTACTCCTCCATATCAAGCAGCGCCAGTTTTAAATGCAGATTTGGATTTGATAAATAAGGGCGGATCTTATAGAGCTCAATAAATGCCATATAGGGATTTCCGGTCTTTGGTGACTTGCGTTTCGGTGAAGTCTCCCCGGTTTCCTCGTCAATCCACGACAGCCACTTGATATGGGGAATTGGATAAACGATTGTAACCGGATATAGTGGCAGAAAAGCGTCAAGCTTCCGCCGCATTTTATTAAATGCCCTTGTCTGGATCTCGATGATCTCCTGACCGGTAAAAATGTCTGCCACAAAATTTTCAATCGGGATCTCATGCATATCCGTGTCCGGTGCATAATAATTCTTCATGACTGCATGCACTGTTTTTTCGGATAATGTACCGATTCCCTGCCGCATTCTCTGGCTTCCTACAATTTTATTTTTTGTATGATCAAATAAAGTTTTATCGATACACAAGTTTTCGACCTTTCAATTTTTTTATCCTGCAAGGCAGTTCGTAAATCTTCTATTTTTCCGGATGCTTCATATTTTTCAAAATATCGAAACAGTCAAATGTTGCAAAATAATCATCCGGTGTCTCTGCACGACGGATGAGCTGTGTGGAGCCATCTTCTTTTAACAGAACTTCTGCGGAACGGAGTCTGCCGTTGTAATTGTAACCCATGGAAAATCCGTGTGCTCCTGTGTCATGGATCACGAGCAGATCACCCATATCAATCTTCGGAAGCATGCGGTCAATCGCAAATTTGTCACAGTTTTCACAAAGAGAACCTGTCACGTCGTATTTGTGGTCGCACGGTTCATTTTCTTTTCCCATGACCGTGATATGATGATATGCACCATAAATTGCCGGGCGCATAAGGTTTGCAGCGCAGGCATCCACACCAATGTACTCTTTGTAAGTGTGTTTCTCATGGATTGCTTTTGTCACAAGACAGCCATAAGGTCCTAACATGAAACGTCCCATTTCCGAATAAATGGAAATATCGCCAAGTCCCGCCGGAACTAAGATTTCCTCAAATGCTTCTCTGACACCCTCTCCGATCACACGGATATCATTTGGTGTCTGATCCGGACGGTAAGGGATTCCCACCCCACCGGAAAGGTTGATAAATTTAATATCGCAGCCTGTCTTGTCCCGAAGTTCCACCACAAGTTCAAACAGCTGACGCGCCAGCTTTGGATAGTATTCATTCGTAACGGTATTGCTCGCTAAAAATGCATGGATACCAAAGTATTTTGCACCTTTTTCTTTTAAAATTTTAAATCCTTCAATGATCTGTTCATGGGTAAATCCGTATTTTGCATCTCCCGGGTTATCCATGATCCCATTGCTCATTTTAAATACACCGCCCGGATTGTAACGGCAGCTGATGGTCTCCGGGATATGTCCGATCGTCTGCTCTAAAAAGTCAATGTGTGTAAAATCATCCAGATTAATGATGGCACCAAGTTCATCCGCAAAAGCAAATTCTTCCGCAGGTGTATCGTTGGAGGAAAACATGATATGCTGTCCGTCAAATCCCTGGGAATCTGCTAACATCAGCTCGGTTAAAGAAGAACAGTCGCATCCGCAGTCGTACTCTTTTAAAATGTTTAAAATAAATGGATTTGGAGTTGCCTTTACCGCAAAATATTCGCGGAAGCCCGGATTCCATGCAAACGCCTCTTTCACTGCTTCCGCATTCTCACGGATTCCCTTTTCATCATATAAATGAAATGGTGTCGGGTATTTTTTCACGATCTCATCTAACTGTTCCTTTGTTACAAATGGTTTCTTTTCCATAAATTCTGCCGCCTTTCGCCATGTATTTTCCTATAGTCTTATCCTGCTGCTATCTGGATTCAGTACTTTCCCTGCTGTCTGTGATATATTGCTCGATCTGTTCATCCAGATAAACATTAAATTCCTGCATGAACTTCAAGATCGTATCCGTTTCCTCTTTGGAATAGCGGGACAAAAACTGCATGTCACGCTTCTCCCACTGCTTATGACGTTTTTCATGTTCCTTAAAAAGAACCTTGCCGCGCTCAGTCAATTTAAAATATACTTCTTTTTTATTTGTCTCCAACGTGTATTTTTCGATCAGACCTTTTGCAAGAAGTTTTTTCGTCATCTTGCTGATCGCACCACGTGTCATCTGCATCTGTTCTGCAATTTTGGTGACATTTGGCAGTTCCAGACGTCCAATATTATCAATACAATGTGTCTCCGAATAACCATACTCATCGAGACACTGGCTTTCTGTCAATTTTGAAAGCATATCCTGATGCTCTAACATAAGAGCGATTTCCTGTAACAAACGTTGTTGTTCTTTCATAGCTCCACCTCGTTTTGTTTCCATGTCAACATTTATCATACCCAATATATCGCATTGATAATTTTATGTCAATGTCTCCAAGGCAAATTTTTTCTCATGAGTTTGCTTTGAAAAAGTTTCTCAGCTGAATGGAAAAAGTGATTGACATTTTACCCAAATTCGCATATAGTCTTTATGAAGAAACGAAGTTTACAACCGTATGACTCATTGCCTAAGCGGGCTGCTCGTTTCTTTTTTTGTGCGCACAAAATCATATAAATATAATTTTCCATCCTCATCTCTTCTTACAAGCATTTTTGCAGAATATATATGATATCCTTCAAGTTCTCCATTTTCATCATATTTTGGTATGCCAAATCTTGTATCATAACGATACCAGCCTTTCTTTGCTTTCGCTTTTTCATTAGCCCCCTTCAACCTGATTTTATCTTTGGAATGGCAAAATTCATCTGGAAAATCGTTACCAATATAGATTTTTTCGCATGTTTCCAGAATCTCATATGTGTTTCCAATATACTCCTTTAAATATTCCTCAATTTCATTCCAGTCAATGTTTCGCCTTGATTTAAATCTTATATCATTTATCAACACAATGCTTTTATTATTTTCATCCTGAATAATATGAATTCTCTGATCTTTCTTACTGCTCTCTAACTGTATTTTATAAGCTAAAAGACGCAATACATATTCCGGCATTTTTCTTCTTCCAGCTTCCCACTCCTCTATAGTCCGCAATGGAATTCCCTGCTGTCTCGCAAACTCTGCCCTGTTAAATCCGGTGATATTTCTCAATTGTTTCATTCTTTCTGCTATCGTATACTGTTCTCCCATAATTCCCCCTAAAAATAATACCACTCATTGAGTGGTATTATTGTAACATATTCTATGTATAATTCAACTTATTTCACAGATTCTTCCGGAAAAACAGTTTTATATTATCTGTCTTTCCGGAGAGTTTTATCCATAAAAATGTGTATTTGCTTTTCCTTACATTGTCCTGGCAACAACTCTGATTACATTTGCCGCATTAAACTGTAAATCTGCTTTCGTGATTTTATATCCATCAATCTCTTTTCCCGTTTTAACCGCTTCTACAATATCATCGACATTTTTCTGGCATCCTGGCATCTGGATGTCATTGCCTGCATAAATACAGCCGGTAGATGCTGAGATTGGATAAGCTGGTTTGAATTTTCCGGTAATCATCGGCATATCCTGTGAGGTGAACCAATCGGTCATCACTACTCCTTTAAATCCCCATTCGTCTCTTGCCATTCCCTGGATCAGATCATGGCTGTTTGCTGTATGGATACCGTTTAACAGGTTGTACGAAGTCATGATGGATAATGGCTGTGCTTCACGCACTGCAATTTCAAATCCCTTCAGATAAATTTCACGAAGTGCCCGCTCACTTACATGTGCATTGACAAAGTAACGGTTATCTTCCTGATTATTCACCGCAAAATGCTTGATCGTTGTTCCCTTGCCCCTGTGCTTCTGTACTCCTTTTGTCATTGCTGCCGCAATTTTACCGGAAACATATGGGTCTTCGGAATAATATTCAAAGTTACGTCCGCAAAGCGGATTTCTGTGAATATTTAACGCTGGTGCAAGCCACAGATCTACATGAAATTGTTCCATTTCTGAACCAACCATATCTCCAGCCTTTTCTACAAGTTCTGTGTTCCATGACTGTGCCAGTGCCCAGCCAATTGGAATTGCAGTACAATACTGATAATAATTATCCACTTCCTTCTCATCGATATTTGGATTAAATGGTGTGTATGCATCCCCCATCACCTCTCCACCTGGAAGAAGTGTTCCATCCTTTTTCGTCTTAAAATGTGGCTGCAAGCGAAGTCCGGCAGGACCATCTGCAAGTATCATATTCTTGATTCCTCTTGATTCTTTGCATACAGAAGAGGTGTCTCCTGCTGCTCCAGGTACAGTGTAAGATGCATTTCCAACAACTTCCCCTCCGTCAGCACGCAAAGTACCCACACAAAATTCTGCAAGTTCTTCCGTTGAAAGCTGCGCCACTAATTCTTCTACTGTTGCTTTTTCTGAAAGAAGATCCTGCATGGTAATTTTATCTGTCTTATCTGTATGGTATTCCTTCCGCATTCCCTGATAAACAACCGTTTTTTGTGCAATAGCTGTTGTGTCAAAGATTATTTTTTCTGCCTGATAACTGGCGGCTTCTTTTTTCTTTTCTTCCAATTTTACAGCATCCGGATGAATCTCATTCAGTGCGACATCCAGTGCAAACAAATTTTTTGCCTTTAATGTTTGTATATCTTCACAGACTTCTATAACTCCTGCAACTTTTGTAGAAGCCGAGCTATTTCCAACCCGGATAATATAGTCACCTTTTTCCAATATCCATGCTGCTTCTTTTTCTGAATAAGACGCCATCTGTTCTGCCTGATACTTTAAGACAATCTCTTCTGTTTCACCCGGTGCCAGCAATTTTGTTTTTTGGTACGCTGCCAGCTCCTGATATGGCTTTTCCATTACTCCGCCGGCTGCACTATAATATACCTGAACAACCTCTTTTCCGGCATAAATTTTTCCTATATTTTTTACAGTTACAGGAATCTGAATTTCATTCCCTTCCACACTTATCTTTCCAGCTTTTATCTCAAAATCAGTATAAGATTTTCCATATCCGAAACAGTACAGTGGTTTCACACCAAAGCTGTCAAAATAACGATATCCAACATAGATACCATCTTCGTACATTTCATCATGTACACTCTCATTATGACTGAATTTTGCGGAAGATGGATAATCCATATAATTTTCTGCCCATGTATCTGTTGTCTTTCCTGATGGATTTACTTTTCCGGTCAACACATCCAGAAGTGCATCTCCACCAAGATTTCCTAGCTGACTCATCAAGAGAATTGCATTGACTCCCGCTATTGATCTCATTTCCGAAAGATCCATAACTCCGCCAATATTTAATACAACAATCAGTTTATCATATACCTCAGCAAGCAGATGAATGTTTCCTCTTTCGTGTGGATATAATCTGTAATCCCCTTCCTCATCAAACCGGTCTGCTCCTTCCCCGGAATTTCTAGCGATCACATATACCGCAGTATCTGTCTCTGACACATCAATGTCATTGATCGTGATAATCTCGCAGTCCGGTTCTTTGTAAGGGTGGTCAAACATTACTGCAAGTTCAGATGTCTGTTTTCTTGCTGCTTCCTCCTTCATCCACTGCACATAAGCTGCTTTCGCAGCGCTGGTATTCTGCTCCTGTCTGTCTAACCATGCGGTTGTCATAACCTCAATTCCGGCATTTTGAAATCCCTGTTCAATGTTTACATTATTTCTTGTGTTTACATCTCCCGATCCCGTACCGCCTTTGATTGTCGCACGCGCTCCATTTCCGAAAAGCGCCACTTTTTTTGTATGAATTGGTAAAGCTCCATCGTTTTCCAGAAGTACCATGCATTCCCCTGCAAGTTTTCTGGAAATCTGCGCATTTATAACTTCTCTCTCTTCAATCTCAGCTGTTTTCGATGCGAAAATTTCTGCCATATAGATATCTCCTCCCTGTAATCCAATTATTTTTATTTTGGTTTATTTTTCTTTTTAAGTCAAGATTTGCCGGAAAATTTTCCTTTTCTAAAGAAGTTCTTCCGGCAAATTTATGTATGATTTATTTCTGATGTCTTGCATCTAAGTCCCTGCGGATCTCTTCATACTTCTGATCTGTGATCTCATAGAAGTACATGGAAATTAAGGATGCGATATATCCTAAGATTGGCATCCCGAATCTTAAGAATACGATCATATTGATAACCGCTGGTGTCTGATCCTGATTTGCCACGAATCCAACTAATCCAAGGAAAAAGCTTGCAATGAATCCACCGATTGCCATACCGAATTTATTGATGAATGTTAAAGAAGAAGATAATAAACCATCTCCACGTTTTCCAAATTTCCATTCTGCATAATCCGAACATTCCGGTAGCATTGCCCTGCCAAGATTGCCTGGAAGTTTTGATACAAATCCAAATGCTCCCATCATACTCATAAGTACAATAACCGGTGCAGTAGGTTTGATCCACATAACAGCAAGTGGCAGGATGGATAATAAGCTTCCAAACCAGTATAATCTCTTTTTACCAATTAATTTGGTAAGTGGTGGAAGTAATGGAATAGAAATGATACTTCCTACTAAAATTGCAGTTGCAACAGGTGATACTAAATCTTCTCTTCCAAGGACATATTTGAAGTAATACATATTTACTGCACTGTATGTAGCGTTTGCAAGTACATCTGTACCGAATGCGATCATCAGCATAAGCATTGGTTTATTACATGCTAGAAGCTGTAAGTTCTCTTTTAAATTGAATTTCTCTTTTTTTACTTCTACATCAACTTTATCATATTTTTTACCACCCCATGCACAGATCCAGAAGGAAACGGTTGTCATGATGCCAATCAGTGCACCATAGAGTGCCCAGCCCTGTTTTCCACCACCGAAAAGTTCTACCAATGGCAGTGCAAGAATTGTGATGACAAACTGGGAAACTGTTCCCATTCCCTGTTTCCATGCAACAATCTCTGTTCTCTGCTGAGGATCCTCAGAAAGAACTGGTGTCAATGCATGATAAGGAATATTTACTACTGTAGATGCTAATGAATATAAAATGTAAATCACATAAGCATATACGACTTTCATCGTTGGTGACATCTCTGGTGCAGTAAATAATAAGAAAATCAGCACACCAAGTACCGGTGCTCCAAAAATGATCCATGGACGATATTTTCCCATTTTACTTCTTGTGTTATCACCAAGCATACCCATGATCGGGTCTGTAAATGCATCAATAAATCTTGATATCAGCATTAAGGTCGCAACCACATAAGAGCTGATTCCGAAAATATCTGTGTAGAAGAATGTCAGAAATGACATTACAAGGAAGAATGCCAGGTTAGAACCTAATCCTCCAAATGAATATTTAAAAACATCACTAAATTTTGCTTTTTCATATTTCTGATTCATAATTTGCCCCTTTCACCATGGTTTCTACCATCTTTTGATTTATTTTTTATAACCCCAGTCTCTTATACAACTCCTGTCTCTTATACACATCTGACGCTGCCGACGAAAC
>ENA-OWYM01000193-OWYM01000193.1-human-gut-metagenome-genome-assembly--contig:-NODE-193-length-12997-cov-5.797172_pt1 | contig 12997 bp, 10 predicted proteins | sample MGYA00249748_ERZ652082 | MGnify/ENA primary metagenome ERZ652082 (study PRJEB26925, sample SAMN05827187) | human gut metagenome | biome: ENVO:2100002; feature: ENVO:00000062; material: ENVO:00002003...
AGATACTGATCGGTCTCGTGGGCTCGGAGATGTGTATAAGAGACAGCTGTAAATGAATGGATTACACATGGAAATGACGCCTTTTTGCTGACGGGAGCAAGACAGATCGGAAAAACGTATCTAATAAGGCAATGTCTGAAAGAAAGCGGATATCCATATATAGAATTAAATTTTATAGAGCAGCCTGAACTTGTCAATTTGTTTACCGGGGCAAAAGATGCGAAAGAGTTATTGATGCGTTTGAGTGTAGTGGCGAAGGAGCCATTGGAGCAGGGAAAGACAATTATTTTTTTAGATGAAATCCAAGAATTTAAAGATATCGTTACAAGAATAAAATTTCTGGTAGAGGATGGTACATTTCGATATATTATGAGCGGTTCATTGCTGGGAGTAGAATTAAATGATTTAAGATCAGCTCCAGTTGGATACCTTGAAATCTATGATATGTATCCGTTGGATTTTAAAGAGTTTGTCCGGGCAGCAGGGGTGAAAAATGATGTAATTCTCATGTTGGAAGGCCATTTTAAAAAGAGAAACCCGGTGGATGATTTTATTCATGCCAAAATGCTGGATCTGTTTTATTTATATCTGATTGTTGGCGGAATGCCGGAAGCGGTTGCTGTTTATCTGGAAACAAATGATCTGGCAAAAGTCGCCAAAGTGCATGAAAAAATTATACGATTATATAAAACTGATTTCTCAAAATATGAAAAAAATTATAAACTGAAATTGCAGGAAATATACGATGCAATGCCAGGACAGTTAGATCAGAAAAATAAGCGTTTTCAATTAAATGCAGTTGAAAAAGGCATGAGTTATGACCGGTTAAAGAATGATTTTCTTTGGTTAAAAGACGCAGGAGTGGCAATTCCTGTATACAATATCAGTGAACCCAAATTGCCTCTGATCGTTAGTGAAAACCGAAATCTGTTTAAACTGTTTTTTTCAGATGTTGGGCTGCTTACAAGCTGTTATTCCAATCAGGTTAAACTTGCTATTTTAAATAAGGAAAAAGCAATCAATAATGGAGCTCTCTTTGAAAATGTTGTTGCGCAGGAATTATTAGCGAAGGGGCATAAGGAATATTATTTTAACAGTAAACAGCAGGGAGAGCTTGATTTTGTAATCGAACTGGATGGAAAAGTGGTACCTTTGGAGATTAAATCCGGTAAGGACTATAAAAGGCACTCTGCATTAAATAATGTTCTGAAAAATGAAAATTACAAGATCAAAGAAGCCTATATTCTTTCGGAAGGGAATATTGAAATTGAGGGAAAAAGAGTCTATTTGCCAATTTATATGATTATGTTTCTGGAGAATACAGAGCTTACGAATACGATCTATAAAATTGATTTAGATGGATTAGGAGAGTAGCAGTGTTTCATTGCTACTCTTTTTGAGGTAAAAATCACCGTTTCGGCTGATACCGCATATCCGACACATTATACACCGTGATAAAAGCGAGAGGATCTTCATGGCTCATATAATTCATCAATTTCTGATATTCGGATTTATCTACAATTGTAATAATCTCATTCCGCTTCTGCATATTGTAGGCACCGATGGATTCGTAAATGGTCGCACCGCTGTGGAGATCATTTAAAATAAACAGGCGGAGTTCCTCTTCTTTTTCTGTGATAATGCAGACACGGCGCTTGATGTTATGATTAAAAATAAAATGATCCAGAATGATTCCGTTAAAATAAGTTCCCAAAATACTGAGAACGACAGTCTTTTTATCATAGACAAGTGCGGCTGACAGCGCAACGCACATTCCGGAAAGTGACATTGCTTTTCCAAGTTCCATATGCAGGTATTTGTTCATGATTTTTGCGACAATGTCTAATCCGCCGGAGGAGGCATTTCGGTTGAATAAAATGCTGAGACCGATACTCACAACTAATATATAACAGAGCACATCTAATTCCTGACTACCGGTCATAGAGGTGTTGTCAGGAAAAAGAATCTCAAAAAGTCCAAGAAATAATGGCAGCATAATACTTGTATAAACCGTCTTAATTCCGAATTCTTTTCCGCAGGTAAGAAAGCCTATAATTAGAAGTACCACGTTTAAAATCATTGTGATCGCAGAAAGCTGCAAAGGAATGAAGTTCGACAGAACGATTCCAAGACCGGAAATACTGCTGACGGATGCATGGCTTGGCACTAGAAAAAAGAAAACAGCGGCGGCAATGACCGCAACAGCGACCGTTAAAATAAGAGTTTCTTTGATCAATTCAGAGTAGTTTATCTTCTTAGGCATTTTCAATATTCTCCCCAGATATTTTATAAAATTAAGGTATCCTTTATTGCGAGTGATGATGCATAAAACATCCAATTTTGTATTCTAACATACCGCATATAAAAGTACAATAAATCGATAACGATGGGCAATAAAAAGAAACAGGAAAACTGAAAGAGCTTATTAGCAAGAAAAACTTTGTTAATCGAATTCTATATGTTAAAATATCTTCATAGGAGATAGCCGCATATGCAGATAGAAGAGAAACAGATTGTGATAAATGGACAGAACATAACACTGCGCAGTCCGGGGAAGCAGGACGCAGAAACTTTTTCAGAGGTGCGTGACATCACCTACCGTGAAACGTATTTTCTGGCGAGATACCCGGAGGAGACAGATTTCACAGCGGACGCAGCAGAGGCGATGATTTCAGACATAGCAGAGCGCAGGGAAGAATTTTTGATCGGAGCGTTTCGGAAAGAGCAGATGATTGGCTGTGTCATGGTTTTAAAAGAGGGAAATCACATCAAATTCCGGCATAAGGCGGGAATCGGAATTTTTATTCTCCAAAAATACTGCGGAATAGGACTTGGAAGGCAGTTGATGGAATATGCGATCGAAAACGCCAGAAAAACAGAACTTGAGCAGCTGAAACTGGGTGTTTTTGATGACAATGTGGCAGCAATCCGTCTGTATGAAAAATTAGGTTTTCGCGAGTGGGGAAGAGAACCTCATGCGTTTAAACTGAAAGACGGAAGCTACCGGGATGAAATACAGATGGTCTTATTTTTATCATAGAAAAGGACGAGCGATGAAACTATATTTTGTACGTCATGGTGAAACAGAGTGGAATGTAAAAAAGAAGATTCAGGGAAAAACCGATATTCCACTGAATGAAAATGGAATCCGGCAGGCGAAGGAACTGGCGTGCCAGCTGGTGGAAGAAGATATTTCGGTAAAACATGTCTATCATTCACCGCAGCTTCGGGCGGCAGAGACGGCACGTATCGCTGCAGAAGCGCTGCATGCGACCTGTATTCCGCTGGATGGACTGGTGGAGATGAACCTCGGAAGCTGGGAGGGTTCCAACTGGCGTGTGATCGAGCGGGAAAACAGTCCGGAATATCAGGAGTGGAGAAAAGACCGCCGCTATGTGCGCACACCGGGAGGCGGTGAATGTTACAATGATGTGGTAAAACGCACGCTGGATGCTATGGAATATATTATGAAACGGGAAAACGGAGATGTGCTGATCGTGACGCACAGCGCGATCATTATGGCACTGCGGTGTTACATTGCAGGGCTTCCATTTGATGAGATGGTCCGGAAATTTAAGACAAGAAATGCGGAAGTAGTCATGATCGAAAGCTTTAAGATCATAGATGCGATCGCACGGTTTAAAAAAGAAAATAAATAAATCACAACAAAAATGTAGAAACTGTTGTACAGAGAGACGCAAGTAAATCAGATCTCACTGTGCAGCAGTTTTTACTTTATAGGAAATTGCGAAGCAATATTCCTATAAAGTAAAACGCTCCGCAGGGATGCGACTGTAACAGAAAATTATGTTGCAATGTTTCTGTTACATAATCAGCGAGGAATAAGTTTATCAAATGCCGCTCTTGTAACTTCTGCACAATTTTAAATAATTATTTTTGTGAATGATTTTGACGGAAAATGATTGACTGTGACGGAATGTGAATCTATAATTCAGATATAAAGATGAACGGACATGAATGATGTTGACGGAAATTGGAGGGGAAATAAATGCTGACAGAGGAAAGATTTGCGAAGATATTATCCATACTGGAAAGTATGGGGAGTGTGACAGTACAGCAGTTGATGACAGAACTTAACGCTTCTGAATCTACGATACGAAGGGATCTGAATGCACTGGATGCAAACGGTCAGTTGACGAAGGTTCACGGTGGGGCAATCCTTAAAACGATGGCGTACAGTACTAAGGATGACAACGTCGTGAGCCGGAAAGAAAAGAATCGTGACGCAAAGAACAAAATTGCAAAATACGCCGCAGAACAGATCGCACCGGGTGATTTTGTTTATCTGGATGCCGGAACGACAACAGAGCTGATGATCGAATACATCACGAGCCATCAGGCGGTGTTTGTGACAAATGCGATCAGCCATGCGAAGCGTCTGGCAGAGAGAGGGTTTACCGTGTATCTCCTGGGCGGCGAGTTTAAAGCGGTCACAGAGGCGATCGTAGGAGAAGAGGCAGTCGCAGCACTGGAAAAATACAATTTTACCAAAGGCTTCTGGGGCGCAAATGGTGTCAGCCTTCAGAAAGGCTATTCCACACCGGAGTTAAAAGAGGCGATGGTGAAGAAAAAATCCATGGAAAACTGCAAGGAACGTTTCGTTCTGGCAGACGAGAGCAAGTTCAATCAGATCTCCAGCGTGACGTTTGCTCCATTTGAAGGAGCAACGGTCATCACGACAGGACTTAGCCTTCCGGCTTATAAAAAATGTAAGAATGTCATAGATGTAAAGCAGTAATCAGAAAGGAGTCGAAAAAATGATCTATACCGTAACTTTTAACCCATCGCTGGATTACATCGTTTCTGTAGATAATTTTACCTGCGGAATCGTAAACCGTACAACGGATGAGATTATTTTTCCGGGAGGAAAAGGAATCAACGTTTCCATGGTTTTAAAGAATCTTGGCTTTGAGAATACAGCACTTGGCTTTCTGGCTGGATTCACAGGAAACAGAATACAGGATCTGTTAGAGGAAAAAGGAGTCCGCGCCGACTTTATCAGCGTGGAAAAGGGAATTTCCAGAATTAATGTAAAGCTTCGTTCCAATGAAGAGACGGAGATCAACGGACAGGGACCGGCGATCGGGGAGGCGGATATTAAAAAGCTATATGAAAAGCTTGATACGCTGTCGGACGGCGATATCCTCGTGCTTGCAGGAAGTATTCCGGATGTTATGCCGGGTTCGATGTACATGGACATTATGAAACATTTACAGAATAAGGATTTGAAAATTGTGGTAGACGCAACGAAAGATCTTCTGGTGAATGTGTTACAGTATCATCCATTTTTGATCAAGCCAAACAATCATGAGCTTGGCGAGATCTTCGGAGTGAAGATCGGGAATAAGGCAGATGTCATCACCTATGCAAAGAAAATGCAGGAAAAGGGAGCGAGAAACGTTCTGGTATCCATGGCAGGTGACGGAGCTGTTTTAGTTGCAGAAGATGGAAGCATTTTCCAGTCCGAAGCGCCAGAAGGAAAGGTTGTCAATTCCGTGGGAGCAGGAGATTCCATGGTGGCAGGATTTATCGCAGGATACCTTGAGAACGGAAGTTACGGGAAAGCGTTCCAGATGGGTGTCTGCACCGGAAGTGCCTCTGCATTTTCAGAGGAACTGGCTACAAAAGCAGAAGTGATCGCTTTACTCGATAGTAATAAGAAATTGTTTGCAGGGGAACAATAGAAAGGGAGGGATTATTCAAATGAAAATCAGAGATTTACTCGCAGCAGAAAGTATTGAACTGAATGGGAAAGTAACAGGCAAAAAAGAAACTCTTGACGCCATGGTCGATCTGATGGCAAAGAGCGGCAAGATCAATGATGTAGAGGTTTACCGCAAAGGTGTCTATGCACGAGAAGAGGAGAGTACCACAGGAATCGGCGAGGGAATTGCGATTCCGCACTGCAAATCGGATTCGGTGTCACGACCGGGGCTTGCGGCTATGGTCGTACCGGAAGGGGTTGACTTTGATTCCTTAGACGGTGAGAAAGTAAACCTGATCTTTTTGATCGCTGCCCCGAACACAAAAGAGAACGTTCATCTCGACGTGCTCAGCAAATTGTCTGTGTTACTGATGGACGAGGATTTTACAGCAAACCTGCGCAATGCAAAGACGGTTGATGAATTTTTACACGTGATCGATGCAGCAGAGGCAGAAAAAGATGCTGAGGAAGAGAAAAAAGAAGAGGAACAGAAGGCAGAAGCACCGGCTTCCAATGGAAAACTGATCCTGGCAGTTACCGGCTGCCCAACCGGTATCGCACATACTTATATGGCGGCAGAAGCACTCGAGAAAAAAGCAAAAGAGCTTGGATACCGGATCAAAGTTGAGACGAGAGGCTCCGGCGGTGCCAAGAATGTGCTCACAAAAGCAGAGATTGCAGAGGCAGAGTGCATTATTGTTGCAGCAGACACACAGGTTCCAATGGATCGTTTCGCAGGAAAACCAGTGATCCAGTGTAAAGTGGCAGACGGAATCAGCAAAGCAGAGGAACTGCTCACAAAAGCGGCAAATGGCCATGCATCTATTTACGAGGCAGGCGGAAAAGCAGCAGATGACGAAGAAGAGGGAAAAGACAGTCTCGGACATCAGATCTACAAACATCTGATGAACGGTGTATCCCATATGCTTCCATTCGTTGTCGGCGGTGGTATCCTGATCGCAATTGCATTCCTGATCGATGGTTTTTCTGTAGATTTGAATTCACTTCCATTAGACCAGAGATCAAACTTCGGTACGATCACTCCGATGGCAGCGATGTTTAAGTCTATCGGTGGCGTGGCATTCGGCTTCATGCTCCCAATCCTTGCCGGATTTATTGCGATGAGTATTGCAGACAGACCGGGACTTGCCGTTGGTTTTGTCGGCGGCGCAATTGCAGCAAGCGGAACAAGTGGATTCCTCGGTGCATTAGCAGCTGGATTTCTTGCCGGATATATTGTATTATTATTAAAGAAGATCTGCAGTAAACTTCCTGACAGCTTAGAGGGAACAAAACCGGTATTGATCTATCCGTTATTGGGTATCTTTATGATAGGTGTTTTGATGACGTATGTAGTAGAACCGCCGATCGGCGCATTAAATACATTAATCAACAACGGATTGAACGGATTAAACGGTGCAAGTGCAATATTACTCGGAGCATTACTTGGCGGTATGATGTCTGTTGATATGGGAGGACCGGTCAACAAGGCAGCTTATGTGTTCGGTACAGCTTCCATCGCAGCCGGAAACTATAATATTATGGCAGCCGTTATGGTCGGTGGTATGGTTCCACCAATCGCGATTGCGCTTGCAACCTTAATTTTCAAAAATAAATTTACAGAAGATGAGAGAAAAGCAGGTCCTACTAACTTCATTATGGGACTTTCCTTCATCACAGAGGGCGCGATCCCATTTGCAGCATCCGATCCACTCCATGTATTACCGGCGTGTGTGGTTGGTTCTGCAGTAGCAGGTGCTTTATCCATGGCATTTAACTGTACTTTAATGGCTCCTCATGGTGGAATCTTCGTATTCCTTACCGTAGGAAATCCATTATTATATCTCGTTTCACTGGCAGTCGGTTCCGCAGTCGGATGCGTACTGCTCGGTGTATTAAAGAAAAAAGCAGCTTAAGAGGAGAGAAAAACAATGAAAGAATTTAAGTATGTAATCAAAGATGAACAGGGAATCCACGCAAGACCGGCAGGGTTATTTGTAAAGGAAGCAGCCGCATTTCCATGCAAAGTAACCATTGAAAAAGATGGAAAAGAGGCAGATGCAAAACGTATTTTTGCAGTGATGGGTCTTGCAGTCAAATGTGGGCAGGAGATCACCTTAAAGACAGATGGCGAAAACGAAGAAGAGGCAATGAATAAACTTTCCGCTTTCTTAGAAGAAAACTTATAAAAAATATGTGTCTGTGGACTGCCTTACGGCAGTCCACATTTATATTACAGCAGAAATCACTTGTGTTACAGATGCAAAGAAAACTGCGAAAGAGCAGTCAAAAATTCCATGGTAAAAAAATAAATTGAAAGTAAATACAGTTTTTATAAAATACATTGAAAAATAAACAATCTGGGGTTATATAGATAATATTGCAGAAGTATCAATAATGTGGGGATTTGCAAATGAAATCAGAATGGAAAACTGGGTTAAAAGCCGGAACGACAGCAGATAATTTTTTGAAGAAAAGTCTTAGCAGCAATTATTTTACGTACCAGCAGATCTTTGAAATGCTTGTACCATTAATTATGGATCAATTCTTTGTGAGCATTATAGGTCTGCTGACAACCGCAATGATCAGTTCGTCCAGTCAGGAGTCGGTATCAGCAGTCAGTCTGGTGTCTCCAATCTACGCAATGACATATGCTATATTTAGTTCGATATCTGCGGCAGGTACTGTTATTATCGCTCAGTATAAAGGAAATGGAAATATGAATATGGTAAAAAAAGCCGCAGGACAGATTGTAATGTTTACGGTTGCGTCAGCCATCTTTTTTTCCATAGTACTTTCTTTTTTTGCGGGATCTCTTATCGATGCAATGTTTGCGGATGCGGATATCTGTGTCAAAAATAAGGCGACAGAATATTTGATTGGATGTGCAATTTCCTGCATTTTCCTTTCACTATATATGGGATGTGTAGCAGTGTTCCGGGGGATTGGTCAGACAAAAATATGTTTAAAATTATCAATGATTATTAATCTCATTCATCTGTTTGCAAGTTTTATTTTTATAAATATTTTACGACTGGATATTATTGGCACATCGCTCTCCTTAAATCTGGCAAGGGTGATCGGTGGAGGAGTGGCGCTATATTGTCTGTTAGGGGAAAAGAGTGGGCTGAGTATCCGATTAAAGGATATTATGCGGATAAACGGAAGTATTTTAACCTCAGTAATTCAGACCAGTATCCCTTTTGCAATGGAGCAATTGTGTTTTAACGGAGGAGCCATTCTGGTATCAATGTTTATTGTAAAGCTTGGAACGAAAAGTGTGGCTGCAAACGCTGTTGCCAATTCCACTGTTGCGGTATTTTATGCAATGGGACTTGCAGTATCGAATCTCGCAGTACCTGTTGTGGGACAGTGTATTGGAGCCGGTGACCGAAGCATGGCAAAAAATTATGGAAAGAAAATGATCTGGCTTGGAGAGTTCTCAATTTTATTGTCATTAGCAGTTATGGTTCCATTTTTAAAATTAATATTAGGGTTATATCAGGCTCCGGCGGATACCATTGGAGATATATACAAACTACTGGTTATTATAACGCTGCCAATGGTATTATTTTGGTCAACATCCAATGTGCTTCCAAATGTATTGAGAGCAGCGGGAGATGTGAAATTTACTTCCTATGTTTCGCTTGGGGTTATGTGGATAGTACGTGTAGGATTAAGCTATCTGGTATCTATAAAATCAGGTGCAGGTATTGTGGGGGTATGGATTTGTCTGGGTATGGAATGGCTGATCCGAAGCATCATATTTTTACTCCGGTTTCATTCAGAAAAATGGTTAAAAACACTCTTTTAAAACATAAGAGTATTTTGAATAAGGTTGAAAAAATGTTCTATCGTTTTAAAACTACTTTCAAAAACAGCAGAATGATTGAAAATCAAATGTAGAGGGGCTATGCTATTGCTTATAAATGGAAAGAGCAACTATTCATAAAAGGAGAAATAATAAAAATGGACAGGCAGGCAATATTTGATCAGATAAAAGGCGGATTGATTGTTTCATGTCAGGCATTGGAGCATGAGCCTTTGTATACAAAAGAGGGCGGCATCATGCCTTTGATGGCAAAGGCTGCAGCACAGTCCGGAGCAGTCGGAATCCGTGCAAACACAGTACGTGACATCACACAGATCAAGGAAGCAGTAGACCTTCCGGTCATCGGTATCATTAAAAAAGACTATGAGGGAACACCGATGTACATCACGGTTACCATGAAAGAAGTGGATGAGCTGGTGGCATGCGGTGTGGATATCCTTGCGGTACAGGGAACAAGCGCATTAAGACCGGATGGAAGCACGGCAGCACAGTTTATCGAGGCAATCAAGGCAAAATATCCGGAGCAGCTTGTGATGGCAGACTGCGCAACCATCGAGGAAGGAATCGCATGTGCCAATGCCGGAGCCGATTTTGTCGGCACGACCATGCGTGGATATACACCGGAGACACAGGGCTGTGATGATATCGATTTTGATTTCATCCATGAACTTTCAGAAACATGCCCGGCAAAGATCATCGCAGAGGGACATATCCACTATCCGGAGCAGGCAAAGAAGGCACTGGAGGCAGGAGCTTTTGCACTGGTAGTCGGCGGTGCGATCACAAGACCGGCGGAGATCACGGCAAGATTCGTGGCAGCGATCGAAAAATAAAAAAGGAGAAATTATGAGAATTGTGGCTGTGGATATCGGGGGAACAATGATCAAGTCCGGTCTCTGGAACGGAGAGACATTCGTGGAGCTGCGTGAGACAGAGACGTGCGCATCGGAAGGTGGAGCGGCACTGATGGAGCGTGTCAAAGGACTGATCCATTCCTATCACGATTTTGAAGCGATCGGGATCAGCACTGCCGGGGAAGTGAATACGGAAGATGGAAGCATTTTTTATGCGAACAGCAATATTCCGGGATACACAGGCATGCCGGTAAAGCAGATCATGGAAGAGGAATTTTGTGTGCCTGCCGCAGTGGAGAATGACGTCAATGCGGCGGCTCTTGGCGAACTCCGTTCAGGAGCAGGCGCTGGATGCGATGATTTTTTATGTCTGACCTACGGAACAGGTGTCGGGGGAAGCATTGTGATGAACGGAAGCGTTTACCCGGGGTCTTCTTTTTCTGCCGGAAGCTTTGGCGGAATGGTGATCCACCCGGAAGAAAAGGCGGGAACGGACAGTCTGGAGGGCTGCTATGAGCGGTGCGCTTCCACGACCGGACTGGTCAGACGTGTAAAAAAAGTCGATGGCGCTCTGGACAATGGCAAAAAAATATTTGCGGCAAAGGACAGACCGGAGATCAAAGAGCAGATTGATGCGTGGATCGACGATATCTGCACAGGTCTTGTAACGCTATGCTGTATTTTCAATCCATCCAGGATCATTCTTGGAGGCGGCATCATGGCGCAGGAGTATGTGCTTTCGGAGGTAAACCGGAAGGTGAAAGCGCAGATCGCACCGGGACTTAGGATCGTGGAGATCGTTCCTGCAAAGCTTGCAAACACGGCGGGCATGATGGGAGCAGTCAGTCTTGCGGAAAAGTTATTAGCATAAGAAAATCAGGGAGCAGGAGATGCAAAAATATAAATTGGGTAAGCATGAGGTAAGAGTTTGTGGAAAAGCGGTTGAAACAGATGCAGGAATAGAACTCGTACATTCAGCTTCATTTATTGAGTTTTATGGGGAAATTGGCAAGGTCAGCATGAAGATTTCAGGAAATGCTGATGAAAGTGATTTCGCAGCATATGTGGGTGTGTTTTTAAATGAGGGTGATACACCGGAAACAGTATGGAAAATACAAGATGGGTTGCATCATTACGAAATCTGTTGGACATCGGAGAAGAAAAATACAGTCGTAAAAGTTATGAAATTAACTGAAATGCAATATGGGGCAGTGCAGATCCATTCAGTTGATACGGATGGAAATATAAAACCAACAGAACCAAAGGAGCGAAAATTATTGTTTATCGGGGATTCCATTACTGCTGGTTATGGAGTGAACGGTGAGCAGTCAGATACTGTTTTTACAACAAAGACGGAAGATGTGACAAAAGCATATCCTTACCTGATAGCAAAGGAAGTATCGGCAGATCCATGGTATGTCTGCTGGAGTGGGGGTGGAATTATTTCCAGATGGATACCACCGGAGACCGAATTGCCGCTTACGGATATTTTAATGCCGGAATTATTTGAGACAGGTAAGGATTTGGATTTTGTCCCTGGTTTAATCTCAATCAATCTCGGAACGAATGATGCAAGTTATACTAGAGATGATGAGGGCAGAAAAGAAAAGTTTGGTGCCAGATATCTGGCATTTGTCCGGAGAATTTCAGAAGTATATCCAGATACACCAATTTTATTACAGTATGGCTTGATGGAGAGAACGTTACTGCCCGCAATACAGACAGTTGCGGAAGAATGCAGCAGGCAGGGAGTGAAATGCTATTTTTTAGAATTGCCGTTAATGAATAAAAACGATGGAATGGGAACAGGTGATCATCCATCGGTTATGACACACAAAAAAACAGCACATATTTTGAAAGAAAAAATATTAGAACTCATGGATTGGAAAGAGTAGCGAGAATTCTATGATATATTATCAGAATGAAACCAAACAGAATATGTTTAATTCCTATAACAATATGACACCGGTAGAACGAAGCATTGCAGATTTTTTTCTCAGCAATACGGAAAAAATGGATTTTTCATCTAAGAACATTTCCAAACGTCTTTATGTGTCGGAAGCAGCTTTGTCAAGATTTTCGAAGAAATGTGGGTATAAGGGATACAGGGAATTGATTTTTTCTTATGAAAAGGATTTGGAAAATGATATTCCGAAAGAGGATATAGAACCGGATATCAGTAGTTTTACGAAGAAGATAAAAGGAAGTTATGCGAGTATTCTTCAGGAAGAGTTTGGGTTGTTGAATGAGAAACAGATAAGGAAAGTAGTTGAGAAGCTGGAGAATGCACGTAAAATCTATATATTTGGAATAGGAAGTCCAGGGTTGATCGCAAAGGAGTTTCAGCAGCGTTTTATCCGCATCGGACTCCCGATGGAGGCAGTGACAGATGCGCAGCTAATGCAGATGTGTGCGGCGCTTACAGATGAAGAAACACTGGTGATCGCAATCTCATTGAGCGGAAAAACGAAAGAAGTGAACAACAGTGTGCGGATCGCAAAAAAGAAAGGTGCATCAGTGGTTTACATAACAACAAATGAAAATGCTGAGACGGCAGAGTGCTGTGACTGTCTCTTATACACATCT